>Ga0209355_1000002_pt1 | contig 295908 bp, 348 predicted proteins | sample LauGreSBDMM110SN_3_FD_187563 | JGI IMG/M metagenome (GOLD analysis project Ga0209355, IMG submission 187563) | Freshwater lake microbial communities from Lake Michigan, USA - Sp13.BD.MM110.SN (SPAdes) (version 2) | ecosystem: Environmental > Aquatic > Freshwater > Lake | place: Lake Michigan... | reverse complement strand
CTACCACTTGAACCTGATGTTCCGCTAGTTCCTGAAGAACCACTTGAACCTGATGAACCGCTTGTTCCGCTTTCTCCACTTGAACCTGATGTTCCTGAAGAACCTGAGCTACCACTTGAACCTGATGAACCGCTTGTTCCGCTTTCTCCACTTGAACCTGATGTTCCTGAAGAACCTGAGCTACCACTTGAACCTGATGTTCCGCTAGTTCCTGAAGAACCTGAGCTACCACTTGAACCTGATGTTCCTGAAGAACCTGAGCTACCACTTGAACCTGATGAACCGCTTGTTCCGCTTTCTCCACTTGAACCTGATGTCCCACTAGTTCCTGAAGAACCACTTGAACCTGATGAACCGCTTGTTCCGCTTTCTCCACTTGAACCTGATGTTCCGCTAGTTCCTGAAGAACCACTTGAACCTGATGTTCCGCTAGTTCCTGAAGAACCTGAGCTACCACTTGAACCTGAAGAACCTGATGTTCCGTCTATACCTGATGTTCCTGATGAACCTGATGAACCTGAAGAACCACTTGAACCTGAAGAACCTGATGTTCCTGAAGAACCACTTGAACCTGAAGAACCTGATGTTCCTGAAGAACCACTTGAACCTGAAGAACCTGATGTTCCGCTAGTTCCTGATGAACCGCTTGAACCTGAAGAACCTGATGTTCCGTCTATACCTGATGTTCCTGAAGAACCTGATGAACCACTTGAACCACTTGAACCACTTGAACCTGAAGAACCACTTGTTCCGCTTTCTCCACTTGTTCCTGAGGAACCTGAAGAACCGCTTGAACCTGATGTTCCGCTAGTTCCTGATTCTCCTGATGTTCCTGAAGAACCTGAAGAACCACTTGAACCACTTGAACCTGAAGAACCACTTGAACCACTTGAACCTGAAGAACCACTTGTTCCGCTTTCTCCACTTGTTCCTGAAGAACCTGATGAACCACTTGAACCACTTGTTCCGCTTTCTCCACTTGTTCCTGAAGAACCTGAAGAACCACTTGAACCACTTGAACCTGAAGAACCACTTGAACCTGAAGAACCACTTGTTCCGCTTTCTCCACTTGTTCCTGAAGAACCTGAAGAACCGCTTGAACCTGATGAACCACTTGAACCACTAGTTCCTGATTCTCCTGATGTTCCTGAAGAACCTGAAGAACCGCTTGAACCTGATGTTCCGCTAGTTCCTGATTCTCCTGATGTTCCTGAAGAACCTGAAGAACCACTTGAACCACTAGTTCCTGATTCTCCTGATGTTCCTGAAGAACCTGAAGAACCACTTGAACCTGAAGAACCACTTGTTCCGCTTTCTCCACTTGTTCCTGAAGAACCTGATGAACCCGATGAACCACTTGTTCCGCTTTCTCCACTTGTTCCTGAAGAACCTGAAGAACCACTTGAACCTGATGAACCGCTTGTTCCGCTTTCTCCACTTGAACCTGATGAACCACTTGTTCCTGAAGAACCTGAACTACCACTTGAACCTGATGAACCACTTGAACCTGATGTTCCTGAAGAACCTGAACTACCACTTGAACCTGATGAACCGCTTGTTCCGCTTTCTCCACTTGTTCCTGAAGAACCTGATGAACCGCTTGAACCCGATGAACCACTTGTTCCGCTTTCTCCACTTGTTCCTGAAGAACCTGATGAACCACTTGAACCCGATGAACCACTTGTTCCGCTTTCTCCACTTGTTCCTGAAGAACCACTTGAACCACTTGAACCTGAAGAACCACTTGTTCCGCTTTCTCCACTTGTTCCTGAAGAACCTGAAGAACCACTTGAACCTGAAGAACCGCTTGAACCACTAGTTCCTGATTCTCCTGATGTTCCTGAAGAACCACTTGAACCACTTGAACCTGAAGAACCACTTGTTCCGCTTTCTCCACTTGTTCCTGAAGAACCACTTGAACCACTTGAACCACTTGAACCTGAAGAACCACTTGTTCCGCTTTCTCCACTTGTTCCTGAAGAACCTGAAGAACCGCTTGAACCTGATGAACCACTTGAACCACTAGTTCCTGATTCTCCTGATGTTCCTGAAGAACCACTTGAACCACTTGAACCTGAAGAACCACTTGAACCACTTGAACCTGAAGAACCACTTGTTCCGCTTTCTCCACTTGTTCCTGAAGAACCACTTGAACCACTTGAACCTGAAGAACCTGAAGAACCACTTGAACCTGATGAACCACTTGTTCCTGAAGAACCACTTGAACCTGAAGAACCACTTGTTCCGCTTTCTCCACTTGTTCCTGAAGAACCGCTTGAACCTGAAGAACCGCTTGAACCTGAAGAACCGCTTGAACCATCTATACCAGAAATACCTGATGTTCCTGATGAACCTGAAGAACCACTTGAACCTGCAGTTCCACCCGTAAAATTAATTATTACATTACCACTTCCGTTATTAACAACTGAAGCACCTGAAAAAGTCATTCCTGTAACGTTTGTTGCCGTTACACCTGACGTGGCATCATAAACTGTAAGTGGATTACCTCCTCCACCTGATGTGAATCCTGTAACAGCTACTGAAGTACCATCACTATTGTTTAAAGTAAGCGTGCCATTACCACTATTATATGTTCCACCTGTGACAGTACCAGTAAATCCTGTAATTGTAACAGTACCACCAGTACTATTAAATAAATCTAATTCTTGTGTTCCTGAAAAATAAGTTCCACCTGTAATTTGAACATCAGAACCATAAAATATTTGCCATCTAGCATCATTTTTTGTAACACCACTAACACCTTCAATTGTTGAACCAGTCCAAGCAGCAATGAAATCTCTACCTGCTTGTGAACGAGCATTTACGGTGGTAAAAGTAGATGATTGAGTTACTGCTGATGTACCTGTAAGTCCAGATAACGAATCCCATAAAGCTGTGTAATTGGGAATAGTATATTGATAAACTGTATCATTTTCTTGTACATGGACTTGCATACCTAATCTTCTTCTACCTGAAGATATATTATCAGAATTAAGAGTTAATTGAGTGAATGACAAACCAGTATTAGGTTGTACCGCAATAGCAATTGGAATTGTATTAGCGGATAACGCTTGAGACCCTGTACCACTAAATGTTAACTTTAAATTTTCAAGATAATAAACCTCCATATATCCCCCAACTTGAGAAACTGAAAAATTAGTTCCTTGCGTACTTGTTAATGACACACCTTGGGGTGCGGATAACGTGGAATTAGCTACGGGATTTTTATAAGGAAATGACATATGATTATAAATAGATGATTATTTTGTTTAGTTAGTTTTGGTTATGTTTTTGATGTTGCGTTATAATAATTTGAACCAGTTGCTACAGTCAATAGGAAGTTAGGTGTAACCCAAACAACTCTATAAGTTCCACTTGGAACCGCAGCTCCTGAAGTAACAGTAACGTTAAACGCATTTGTTGATGGCACTAAACTTGGTACTGCCGCCTGTACGTCATCTGCACTTGGTGATGTTCCAACATCCATAACATAATTATTTAATGAGCCACCAATACCATCTAAAGGTAACCAAATTGAATAAAAATATGACAAAGTTGGATTTACAACACTAGATGAAACTTGGATGTTAGTAAATAAATAATTAATTTGTGATATTGGTCCGCTTAAAGTAACAGGAGTTACGAAATCACTACCACCATTTACAAACGAAGGTTGGTGTGCGTAAATATTTAAATCACCACTATAATTTCCTGCTCCATTATTCGGTGGTCCACCTACTGAAAAATAACTATACCATTCTTGAGCATTACTTGCTGTGGCGTAAGCTAATAAAGTTGCATCAGCTCCACTAGTTTGTGGTTCAGCAAATATGTAAGCCCTAAATGCCGCGCCAGAAGGTGTTGGAGTAGGTGTTTTCGTTGGAGTTAATGTATTAGTTGGAGTTAATGTATTAGTTGGAGTTAATGTATTAGTTGGTGTTTGTGTAACTGTTGGTGTATTAGTCGGTGTTTCAGTCAATGTTGGTGTATTAGTATTTGTTGGAGTATTAGTTACCGTTGGTGTTTGTGTTGGTGTTAAAGTATTTGTAGGTGTAACAGTGTTTGTCGGAGTAAGTGTATTAGTTGGCGTATTAGTTGGTGTCTGAGTTACCGTTGGCGTATTTGTTGGTGTTTCAGTAGGTGTTTGAGAAGGTGTTTTAGTCACCGTTGCTGTTACACTTGGTGTTACTGTATTAGTTGGTGTCTGAGTTACCGTTGGTGTAACTGTCTTTGTCGGTGTTACACTTGGTGTTACAGTTTTAGTAGGTGTAATTGTGTTAGTTGGTGTAATTGTATTGGTTGGTGTAAGCGTATTTGTTGGAGTAAGTGTATTTGTTGGTGTTAATGTTGGTGTAGGTGTCTTAGTATTTGTTGGTGTTACAGTCTGAGTTGGCGTTTCAGTATTTGTTGGTGTTAAAGTATTTGTTGGTGTTACAGTCTGAGTTGGCGTTTCAGTATTTGTTGGTGTTACTGTTGGAGTTGGTGTATTAGTAGGTGTTTCAGTATTTGTTGGTGTTAAAGTATTTGTTGGTGTTACAGTCTGAGTTGGCGTTTCAGTATTTGTTGGTGTTACTGTTGGAGTTGGTGTATTAGTAGGTGTTTCAGTATTTGTTGGTGTTACTGTCTGAGTTGGCGTTTCAGTATTTGTTGGTGTTACTGTCTGAGTTGGCGTTTCAGTATTTGTAGGTGTTACTGTCTGAGTCGGAGTAAGTGTATTAGTAGGTGTTACTGTCTGAGTTGGCGTTTCAGTATTTGTTGGTGTTACTGTAGGTGTTGATGTTTGAGAAGTTGTTGGTGTTACTGTAGGTGTTGATGTTGTTGTAACACTTGGTGTAACCGTAGGTGTTACTGTAGGTGTTGATGTTGTTGTAACACTTGGTGTAACCGTAGGTGTTAAAGTTTCAGTATTAGTTGGTGTTACTGTAGGTGTTGGAGATGGTGTTGTTGGAGCACCTGCGTTAGTGGTGGTTGGTGTTGGTGTTAATGTTGGTGTTAAAGTGTTGGTTGGCGTTAATGTTGGTGTTGGTGTAACTGTTCGTGTTGGCGTTGGTGTTAATCCTGAACAAGCCGCAGGGTCTGAAAGTATAATTTCAACACCATTATACATGTCAGTCCTTGAAGCACCTGTATAAACTGCCGTTGTTCCTGTTGTTCCTGTGTAAATATCAAAAGGACCTACAGCATTATTTACACCATCAAATCTTATAATAACACTTTGAGAGCACGCAGTAACTGAGTATTGTGACGAGACAGGGTTATCACAACCGCTTGCCGTATTTACTACAATAATTTCATAATTTACCGCCATCTAATTTTTGATTTCCTATATAAATACAAAGACATTATAGTTTTTAAATGAAACTTTAAATAATTTAAAATAAAAGTTAAAATTAAATAGTAAAATCACAACTTGGAGGTTCAAGAATAATATTATAAATACAATCTGAAGCAACCACTTGAATTGTAAATCCGCAACCATATCTACACTCAAGAATTTTAAATTTTGAACATCCATTAGCATCAGTTATTTTTAACATGATTGCCGGTGCGTTATCAAATAATGTAGGAAGATAAAAATTTTCAACAGGTGGAACCGCTCCTCCAATTGTTCCAACAAAGTATTCGTTATTACCATAAACATCAGAAACATACACCTGATATGGTGATGTACCTGTTATTGATATGATTTCTATCATTGCCATTTTAACTCACACAATTAATATCGTATTGGATTATTAGGTCAATTATAATTTGTTGGTTTGCCAATTCACCTTCTGTGGCTATTGTTACAACACTTGATACCGTATCTATTGTAACACTACTAACACCTGGTATTGACAATAAAATTGTTTCAACCGCATCATACCATTGTTGATTGGTTGGAATGTCTAATAATGTTGTACCCGTATAAAAAGAATCGGTATATGTTACACCACTAACTTCCACTTGAGCAACAAAAGTTGCCGCACTTAATAAACAATTGGTGTGACCAGATATAATATCATAATAGCCTTCATTTAACATTTGAAGAATACCTCGTTCAGTCCCTGAAGTATATTGAAATTCTCTTTCACACATTGTGTAAATTTGATATGTTGATTCAATTGCTGTACAACTTATAATTGTACTTCTTGCTTGAACACATCCATTATCATCAACTATTGTTAAACTATATGTTCCACCCGTAAGACCTGTTACAGTTATATTTGGTGGATTACCACTAACATTATCAGACCAAGTAAATGTAAATGGTGGTGTACCTGAACTAATCAATGCCGTGATTGTACCACCTGAACCAGTTCCACAACCTGTTGGGTATAAAGAATATTGTAATGGTGTACCGTATGATACCGTAACATTTCCTGATTGAACACAACCTGTTGTATCAGTCACCGTATAACCATAAGTACCAGTTCCTAATTCACCAAACGTTGCAGCACTAAAACTAGTGTTAACGGACTGACCTGTACTTAATTGATAGGTATATGGTGCGGTACCACCTGTTGATAATGTAAGTGTAACACTACCATTATTTAAATTACAAGTTGAACCTGAACTTGATGTTGTTACACTATAAAGATTTTCGGCTATGATGGTTATTTCTTGTTCATATAAACAACCACTACTATCAGAAACATAAACTGTATAAGTTCCACTTTCCAAATTAACGAACTCATAAGCAGTTGAATTTGAAACCGCATTAACTGTTGATGAATCAGGATAAACTAATGTATATGTATATGGAATTTCACCACCGTCTAATGTAATTGATATTTTACCATCACTACTACCACAAGTAGAGTTAGTTTGAGTAACAGATAAACTATTAAATGTATTTGGCGTTTGTAAAACTGTTGAAAATGTCGCTTTACATAAAGCTGCGTCAGTAATATCTACTGAGAATGGTCCTGCCGATAATCCCGAAAAAACATATGATGTTGCATAAGTAATCGCAACGGTACCATTTGAACCTGAATAATAATAAGGCCCAGTTCCACCAGTTATAGTCAATGTAAGTGAACCATCAGCAACAAAACAAGAAGGTGTAACCGCAGTCCATGAACCTAACCCAATACTTGGGACATAATCTACTGTAGCCACTTGTGATAATACACAACCATCTGATGATGTTACTGTAACTTCGTAACCACCAGCTGTAAGACCTGTAATAGTATCTCCTGTAATACCATCAGACCATTCATAAGTAAACGGAGCGTTACCCGTAACTCCAGTAACATACACTTTTCCTGTTGGACTAGCACATTCGGTGTCATTTACAATATAAAATCCGTAATCAAGCGTATTTGATGAATATATTATACAAGTCTCAGAAGTTCCTGAACAACCAGCACAGTCAACTGCTGTTACTGAATAAGTTCCAGCCGATAAATTATTAAACGTCCCAATATTTGTTGAGGTTGTTTGTGAATCAGCAAATCCATAAGCAGAATATAAATAATAGTTAATAATATTACAACTTGATGTTGCTGTTACCGTCAATGAACCATTATTTAAACCACATGTTGTTGCAACTTCAGTTTGAAATCCAATTGTCAACCCTGAACCAATAACAACGTTAATATAAAATTCGTTATTTGTAGGTGCTGTCGAGTCATTTGCTCTAACATAGTAAGTTCCTGCAGGTAAATTTGTTTTGTAGTCACCGGTGCCTAAGTTTGGATTATACCAATCAAATGTATAAGGTGGTGTTCCTCCACTAGCGGTAATTAATGCCGAACCCAATCCTGTTTCACAAGCACCTGTAACTGTTAAAGTATATGCAAATGTATTACCATTGTTATATGGTGATGATGTTGGTGTTGGAGTTAGTGGAGGTTCCGTTGGCGTAATTGTTGGTGTTATAGTCGGAGTTTGTGTAATTGTTGGTGTTACAGTCGGAGTTCGTGTAATTGTAGGCGTTTGTGTTAAAGTATTTGTTGGTGTTACAGTCGGAGTTGACGTAATTGTAGGCGTTTGTGTTACACTTGGTGTTTGTGTCGGTGTATGATTTGGGGTTCTTGTTGGAAATGGTGTTAAAGTAAGTGATGGTGTTGGTTCTGGTTCACAAGGAGGTAATAATAATCCTCCATAATTTATATATCCTGTTCCACCATCTTCAATATAAACATCGTCACTTGTTGCATAAGAACCACTTGCTTGACAACCACAAACACTATAAAATTGACCAGCACCAAATAAATTACTTAATAATGTGGTACCATCAGTACAATCATAATAATAAAATGTTTGGTCACTGTCCGATTCATTCCAAACCATCCATCTAATACAAGTACTACAAGCCATAACTATTAAATATTATTATAAGGTAGTTTACTGACAACTAATGTCTATATTAACCCCCACGTTTATTTGTAAAGTAATTGGTTCTGAACTTGAAGCACATGTCAAGTTATATATTGTAACCTCATTACCGTTCACATAAAAGAAATAACCATAATTAACTAATTGTTGTAGATTTAAAATAAGCGCTGTCTTCCATTGGTTATTTGTTGGAACTTGTCCTGTTCCATAACCATCAAAAAATTTATTTTGTATTACAGTTGCCCCATCAATCTTAACATCAACATACCATTGTGAATACAATGAGTTTGCGTTACAATCTGAAAGTAGATAACCTTGTGTGTCTAAGTAATTGTATAATACGTTATATAGAATTTGTGAGAATGATGTAACATCACCAGGGTTTGCACCAATCCAAGGATATATTGAACATGTTGCACTTTGTTTGGTGCAATCAAAAGAAAATAATTGACTTGTTGCCAAACATGGGTCATTTTCAATTGGTACTAATTGACAACCTCTTTGTCTTCTATAAACATATTTTTGTCTTTGTAATGCTGAGTTTTCTAAACGGGTACCAGTATTCCATATTGTAGATGCTGGAATCATTTGTTGTGTTAATCTAATCCAATATGGACCAAGACCATCAACATATTCAATTAATTTTTGATATGTAAAATCATCATTTGGAATTCCAACATTTTGTTCAGAAAGAAGGTAATTGTAAAAAATATTTAATAGTGTTGGATATCCACCAGTTTTACCATCTGTTGAATACCACCTGTCTCTGATATTAATTGTATTGTTAACAAATGTTTGAGCGAATTCAAAGAATGTTTTTTTGTTTGCTTCAGGATTAATATATGTCCAATCATAAGTTTCCAAACTTGGGTATGGCGATGTCATTCCTGAATTAGGAATTGGGTAATTATAATTCTTGGACATTGACCAAACATTATAAAGGATACCTTGACCAGGGTTCATAAACAAATCAACATTCTTGGCATTAAGAACTAATTTGTCATCTGAAACTACATAATATGCATTATACCCTGATTCAACACTAACTCTGAATGTTGGTGGTTGCCAACTTTTTTTATTGTCAGGTACAAGTTTTAAGTTATAACCCAAATTCATATATGGGAAATTCCTGAATCTATCAAAATATTCTTGTCCGTAAGTAAAAGGCTGTAATGTTGTTTGAACATTTGGGCTATTGCCAGTAAAAACTGAAGTGGTTTGATTTACAATTTGTGGACTTCTGTGTTGTGGTGTTGATTCAAACCATCCTGCACCTTTTTCAAAATAATAATCTGATGTTTCAATTGGTGCTCTTGGATATCCAAATTCATCAACTGGATAATCATCAATTGTTTCACCCACAAAAAAAGTTTGTGTTGATGATGTAAATGCGGTATATGTTTGACCGTAAATTGAAAATGTATTACCAGTTGCTAATGCTGTTGTATTTTCAATATATGTACCACCTGTAATTTGAGCATATTGTTCACCAAATTGTCTCATATTAATTCTTTGGTCAGCAACATAAACGTGTTCATTAAATTCAACCAACGCTTCAGGAGCTCCAACCAATCTTAATGTAAATTCAACTGAACGTCTTGTACCTTTAGATTTAAAAAGATATGCCGAGTTTAATATTAAGTTTCTATAAAATTGATAATTTAATTCTGATGGTGTAAGTTCTCTTGAAAAACCAGCGTATTGTGTAACACCTGTTGACGAGTATACTGAATCTAAAAAGTTTTCATTCGTAATTGGTGATATGTTTGTACTCCATCCTAATGTCTGTGCTAAATTTTTCAATAACATTGATGGTATGTCATTACCTGGAGTATAGTTAACCGAATTCATGTATGCCAACGCATCAATGAATTGTTTTATTTGGTCAAAACTTCTTCCATATATTTGTAATACTTTAGCAACTCTATGGTCTGGCGTGTCAAATTCTAAAAATGATTCTGTTGTTAAAAAACGGGTAATTAAGTTTGTTTTGAATGAATCAAAATTAATCGCAATTTCATTTAACTTCTCAAGATAAGTTGTAAATAATGGAGTTCTAATATCTAAATTCCAAAGACCATCTTTAGGCCAAGTCAATGTAGATGTTTGTATTGATACAACACCTGAGTCAGTTTCAACAGGAACATTAAATGTTGCTGTAAATGGTGGTGTCGCTAATCTATTTAACAAGAACTTTTCAACCTCATCAAAATCTTCCGAAAATCCTTTTTCGGTGTAATATGTGTTTGGTTTAATATAAATTGAATCTACCGTTGATGAAGCACCACTAAATGGTTGTCCTGTAACAATAAATTTAAGATTACCAGAATATAAACTTGTTGTTGGGTCTAAATCAATAATTGGATATTCATTACCATTAACAAACAAACTATAATCTCGGTATCTATTTGTTAAATCCCTAATAGGTGAAAATATTTGTTCTCTGTTTTGAAGATTAATTATAGAATTAACTGAGTAATCAATGTTGAATGGATTTTTAATCCTTGCGACATCAATTGTAAATTCAGTTTCATTTGGGACTGAACTATATATAATATTCTCAGCGGTTAATCCTGATGTAAAATCATAATAGATTGCATCAACTTCAATTGCCGCAGGAAAAAAGTTTAATATTTTTTGTATTGATACTTCAAATCTTTTTTGTAACGAACCAAATATTGTAAAATTAGTTACAACTGATAAATCATAATTTGGATAAACTCTATATTCTTTCGCTAACAACTCCCTTGAAGCGTTTATTGAATCTAAATCTAAATTTTCTAATGATACTGGATTTTGAAACGTTCCAATATTAAATGTTCTATTTGTTTTTTCTGAAAGTCCTAAATCAAACTCAAAATTACCTTGTGTTAATCCACCACCTTGCACAGTTTGTAACCCTACGATATTATCAAAGGGAGTTCCGGCTCCTGAAGCCGCTGTGTTAGGTATGAACGTTTTAGCCATTATTGAGCCGTAATATTTTGATAACTTTTACTGAAGTCAATATTTGTACCTCTATTATCTTTAACCTCATACAACAAGTTATTAAAGTCATCTTTAATTTCATACAAGTTGAATTGTTGATAAATGTTGTTTTGAGCATCATAGATTGTGTAGATACCATCCTCCATAGATTTAGTTTGATTACCATAAAGAGCAATACCCAATGTATCAATGTCATATTCAGAAACTTGAACCTCTAACATTAATGGATTGAAGTAAGTATTTGATAATACAATACTCTGAGCTGGTTGTCCAATATATGGTGTGGCGTTTGGTTTGTTTGTTGGTGATGAACTTGGTGATAAAGTACAAAACACCAAATTAGTTTGACCTTCAGTATATCTATATCTAACAGCCTTTTGTAAAGTATTAGTTAAATTTTGAATAACAGGCTCACAATAAAAATTTGAAGTAACAATCCTAAAGAAGTTAGGTATTTTACTACCATCAGAGTTTAAATATTCAATTCTAAATCCAACAAGTCCTTGAGCAACAAATTTATTAACATATTGACTTGGTACGTTACTTAAATCAATTACAATTCCTTTAACGTTTGGTAATGCTGATAACACACCACAATCAGTAATACTTGTTCTAATTTCCGCTGGTCTTATATAAAGAGTGTAGATACCTAATTGAGTGAATGTTTCTGCGGGTAATCTAAGATTGTATAAACCACCCAAGATTTCATTTGAGTTTCCGCCAGTTGCTGCATTATTAAAATAAGGTCTTAATATTGTTGTCGCATCCAAAGTGGTTAGAACAAAATTGTCCGTCACATCTCTTGATGGTGTATAATTCATGACGATACTTACGTCTTCGGGTGATACATCTGCCGGTCTTATTGTACCATAGGTTCCTGTAGCCATTTTTTTATTTTATCTATTAGTAATAAATACCATTTTTATTTTTTTATGTAACATTAAAAAAGTAATATCCATATTTTATTAAGTCTCCCAAATTATCAACCTCACCAATTCTTTGTATTCTTTCATACGCCGAATTTTTACCTCGTTCAATGAATATATTGGATTGGACTTCAGCTTGAGCAATGACACCCAACAATAATTCATCTTTTACTAAGGGTTCTTGTACCATCCAATCTGCGGTTAAACCCGATGACTGAAGAAAGAAAATTGTAGTACCATCAGCATAGTCAACATAATCAACATTCTGTATTGTATATGCAGTATAAACTAAATTAATTTCAGTAATAATACCATAATCAACATTATTCTTTTGAACAGGTACTAATAATTTAAATTTTGGTGTACCATAAAATGCCAAGTCGTTAATTCTTGAATCAGTATATCCACTAACAGTAAATGGTACTGAAACATATGCCGATGAAACTTGGTCTTCAACTAAATTAACACTGTCACCAGTAAAAATATAGTTGTACGATATTGGTGTTGCACTCCAAGAACCAACATTTGGTGTAAAGTATGCAGTTCCACTTGGATTAAAATCAGGAACTTCAACATATGGTGTTTGAATATTTTTAGATACCGTTGTGTTTCCCCAAGGATTATTTTGTGATAATGTAATTGTATATTCACTTGGGTTTGTATTATACGTGTGAACAATAGAATTAGGCGCGTACGTATTAATTGGTTGTAATGGTGTTCCATCACCCCAATCTAAAAAATATGTTGACAACTGAAGGTAGGCATTAAACTCAACATCTGCGGTATTATAAACATACCAAGTAAATGGATTTCCTGTTGTAGATGAAAATATAAAATTATTTACAACATTTATTTGTGAAATTGCACCATCAAATACAGAGTAATAACCCAAATCAATTGTATTTTGTGTTAAAAGAATTGGAACTGTAAGACCTGTTAAACTTGACGTGTTGTTAACACCACTTGTTAAAGTTTGGGTCATAGATGAATACACCCCAAATGTCTCACCTGAGTAAGTAACATCATGAATGATTGTATTCAAGACTTCGGGTGATACCCTGATATTCATTACTTGTGTATCCATTATGGGTTTACGTATTCATACCATTTTATCGGATTTGAAACTGTTCCGGCTCGTACCCCTCTTGGGTAATCAAACACTTGATATGTTTGTGTTGCATAATCTAAATCTACTTTGTAGTAAAAATATTCTTCAGATGGAAAATCATAATAGTTTGGTAAAGAACTTTGAGGTGCTTTCATCATTTTTATAAACTGTCCTGTATTACCATCAAAGAACTTGGCCGTCATATAAAAAGTATTGATATTCAAGAATTGTCTTGATTTCAACCAATAAAGAAAAAACCCTTCTTTATCACCAATGTAATCTAATTGATAACTTGGTCTTTTAATTGTAACCGCTGTTGTATTATTTAAAACTGTTGGTTGAAACTTTCCTTGTTGTACTGGTAATATTGTAGTAAAATAAGATTTTTGTGTTCTTGTAGTTGGACTATCATAAAAATCTATTTTCCAAAAAGATTTTGTAAATGATGGACTATAATAATATACTTGGTCAGCAGTAAATTTTGCCAAGTAAGAATTTTCCCAAAAATTGTTAACCGCAAACACGGGATTGTTTAAATAAAAATCATAGTTTAAAGAACTTTTTGTTCCATCATATAACTGATGGTCAAACCTATTAACTTCGTAATCATCCCCTTGATTTAATATTTTTTCAATAATGGTTGACTCGTATTGTTCAATGGCTTGTTGCTGACCATAGAAGTCCCACTCTTGTTGAAGAGGTATAACCAAATCTTTTGGTTGGTTATTAAACAACACTCTTATCTTATTCGCATCCATCTATTATAGGGTCTGGTACAATTTGGTACAAATCTGTTATGTCAAATGACGCACCTTCAGGATATAATCTGAAAGTAATATCTTGGAATGGGTAGTGGGCAGTATTCAAGTATGGATAATCAACACCTCTACCTAAATTGTCAATATAACCATATTCGTAAATATCTCTCCAAAACCATAACTTGTTGTTATCACTGAAGTAAGCCCAATATGGAATTCCTTCAGTTCCACTTTGTTCAGCAGTTTCAATATAATCTGAAAACACTTTCAAGGTAATTGGATAATGAACTTGGTAATAAAACCCACTTGGGTTTGTAGATGCGGTAGGTGCAATATCAAACGCTTTTTGGTAATAGGTCATTTTATTCATGTAGTTTGAAATAACCCTTTCTGATTGATTACTTTCATTCCACTCACACCAATCACCATACATTGTATCCCCACTATATCTTGGTAGATTAACCGTAAAATTATAAGGAACACCATTTTGTGTTTTTGTGTATCCTGATGTTGTGTTATTTTCTAATGATGTTGGATTTGTTGTTGCCCACCACGGGTTTGTTGTCTTTGGCACCATATTAAATCCCCAACCTCTTCTTAATTGATTGAACCAACCAAAGTATCCAACGTTTTGAAATGTTGCAAACACTTGTGTTAAAGGTTTTTTATTATTATCAACTTGATTTGTAACTTCCAAATCACGAGCCATGGTAATATTATATGTGTTTGAGCTTTGATAATTAACAACCCTTCCAACATTGTTTGGTGTTAATGAAGAAAATTGATAAAATGAACCATCACTAAATGGATTCAATTCAAATCCGTTTCTTGTAATGATTGAATCATGTGGATTACTAATAATCTTATGTAATCTAACATAATATTTTGATTTTGTTTCACCAGAATTATTAATGTCTATGATTCGTTTAAAGAATCCTTGATTACCACTATTAAATGTTGAACCCGTAAATCCAACATTGTATATACTAAAAATATATTCATCTGAACCAATTGTATTATCACCCAAATAAGAAACTTGGAATGTGTTAACACCACTATAATTAAATGACAATTCAACATATTCATTAACAGATAACCCGTGTGGAACAGGGCAAGTAAACTGAATTAACGGTGTTCCATTTTCAGTTCCTTGAGATATTTTAAATGGTATTCCATCCCCTGATACCCATGGTGTTAATGACTGACCATTTGAAAAGTAATATTGCATTGGTACCGTATAGTCATTTTCATATGGATAGGATAAAACAACATTCCAATTATATGTTGACGCACTTTTTGCAACAAAATTTAATTGGGTTGATTCCACATCTGTTCTAATAAATTCAAATTCTTGATATGTTGGTAATCCACTCCATATCCCATTGATTACAGACAACTCGGGATTAATATAATATAAATTATCTCTATACGGTTTGTAATTACTATAACCTACCAAGTTATTTTTGTAGATATATGATAACTTAACTGTTGGTCTAAACAATACAGATTTTTGCCTTTCAGCATCAAACAATGTTGCTAAATTAACATTAACAGTTCTATCATAATCAATTACTTGTGATTGTGTTTGATTTAATTCTGTTACAAAAGATAAATCTGCATCGGGTGCCGACTTATACCTCAAATCAGGTTTAACTACTATGTAATTACTTTCGCTCATTCTTCTGATTTAATATATAATTTTGTAAATTTATCCATGGCAGACGAACCTTTCTTTAAACCGAAATAAAAATACCATGGTGCACTTGTTATAGTTTCATTATTATTACCAAGTGCCGGTGATTGGGAATATTGTCCCAAACTATTTGTTTGGTAAATGTAACCTTTTCTGTTTTGAATTTGATTGTTTCCTCCAATGAACATTGGGTTTAACATTCTATCTAAATTTTGATATTTTTCTTTGTAAGCATTACCTTCTGTATACCAATTGTTTTCCTCGTTACCAAAAATGGACGGTTGACCATCAATATATGCTGTATTTGACCATCTATAAAATGGAACTTCTTGTGATTTGGTTCCTAAATAATCAGCAATTAATGTATTTCCAGTAAATGTTCTGTCTATTCTACGTGGTGAAATTAAATCCCTTTCTTCAGTATACCCACTATAAAAAATACCAAATACCGAATTTTTTTGATTATCAACAGACACGTAAACAACATTGTCAGTTGTTGTTGCAGGGTCATCAAAATAATTATCCGCAGTATATGGTACAATACCATACTGTGAATTGATTTGTAACATCTGAGCATAATCACCATCAACCCTTAATTGGGGTCTACTGAAAAATGCAGAAATTGATGTGTCTAAACCTGTTTTGGTTGATTTTAATAGGTTAGAGTTTGATATTCTTGATATTATAAATAATTGCAATAAATCAGACACATTGTTCCAAGATGTTGCATTGAACCTATCCATTTGATATCCAAAGTAATTTGGACTTTTGTTTACATCTTTACTCCAAATAAATTTTGGACCCAAATCCATAATTGTAGTTGGGTATAATAAGTTTCTATCATTCACTGGTGAATTAAATAGTCCTGATGGTGGGTATTGACCTATAAAATTTTGACCATCCCATGGACTTGAACGATAATAAAAATTATTAGATTGTGGTTCGTACACTATTGTATCGGCACAAAAATTATAAAAGGCTTTATTTAAAACAACTGTTCTAACAATTGGCTCATTCTTAGCATTAAATCTAACAGCATTTTGGAATGGGAACGCAAACAATGTTCCATTTATCCAAGAGTTTACAAACGTATGTGAAAAAGTTCCTTGACATACTGCAATCATTAATCTAAGTCTTCCAATCCATTCTATAATTAATGAATAATCATTGTTCCTACCAAAGAGGGTACCAATTGGTTTGTTTACTAATATGTAACAACCCTTAACAACAACTTTATCTCCCTTTTTAGTATTAGTATTACATTCATTGGTTGCGGGTAATGCAGTAAAATTTCTACCGTCACCTTGATAACAAGACAAATCAACCATACCATTACAGGTAAATGAATTGGCGATAGCATTAAATGTCGCACCTGTTACTAAATCAGGATTTGCTGTTGGGTCACTAAAATCAAATGATGGTACAACAAGTTGGGTATTAGATGTACCATTATCATCGACAAAGGTATAAGGTAATGCGTTTGATGCTTGCCAAGCAAAGTAGTTATTAGCACTACCATCAAATATAGTACCAACAGGTAATCTATCTGACCTCATAACCATTTTTTGACTATACACAACCATTTTACCGAGTCCTCCATTACCATAAGATGGTGCAAAATATAACCACGGTCTTGTATTATTATTATCATTACCGTTTTTATCTTTTTTAATTTTACTTAATCCCTTAGCCTTTTCTGCCCATATAAACGAACCACCTTCAATATATTCACCTTGTATATAACCTTCAGTACTACTGTTTGCAACCAATTGTCCACTTCCACCATTATACACCATCGCAGTTGTTAATAAGCTATCCTCATTATCAGAGTTGATTTTATATTTATCAACTCGGTTAAGGTCTAATGCTGAATAATAATTTTGAAGTGTAGTGGTATAAGCACTATATTGAGTACCAGCGGTGTATTGAAAAGAGTTGAAATACAAATATCCATTTGAATTGGATTGTAAGTTACTTGTTAATTCTGCATTTCTTACGGTCTTTAAACCTTGTTGGACGGGAACGTTCATGTAAAAATCACCACTAATCACTTTTTGACCGTAACTACTATAACCAAAAATTCTTGATAAATCATATTTGATTGATTTACGTCCACTGTGTGGGTCAACACCCCTAACCATAAAGACTAAACTAATTTCACCACCAATCCATTGTCCAATATATGAATCATAAAAATCATGACCGTCTTTACCATCATTTTTAAAAAGTTCAATTTTTTGATATAATTGAGTTAATAAATTTCCTGGTAAGACCGAACCAGCAGGTGCTGGAACTGAACAAGAATTTATATTATCTATACTGAATTTTTTTGTTGAACTTAAACTATTTTCACAAGCACATATATTTTCAGTCGCACCATAAGTTGTATTTGTGTCTTGGTCCACAACAATACCAATTGTTGCTGTTTGTGAAGTTCCATTGTAATCCGTATAATTAATGGTGATTGGATTTGTAGTTTGATTTGTTACAGTATAATTAAGGTAGTTACAAGTTGTAGTTCCTTTAGCATATGCCGCGTTTTGAGATACAAAATCATTGTAAGTAACACCAGTAATAACTTGGAAATATTCAATGTCCGTTGGGAACTTGTAAGATTTAGTTTCATTTGGTACTGTCGGGAAATTATATGTTACAGTACTATTTGATAAATTTGGTGATGTTGGATTGGCAAATGTCATCGTTACACTTTTACCAACGTTTGTTGTTCCTGTTATCCCTGTTTCAGGTGTTGAAGTCGCACCACTTGTATTTGGGTCAGTTGATTTGGTCAACTCTTGGAAAGATAATAGTTGCCCCGAAATAAAAGTATTTTGAACATCTGGGTCAACAAATACCGCCATGATATTATCAAAGTGATTTGTATTTGAATTGTACTTTGGTTCTACTTGTACTTTAATTCTGTTTGAACCAGCGTAGGGGTCAGTATCAAAATATTTTGATTTTAAATTATACTTGTTGATAATTTCCCATGGTGGTAATTTATCAATAAAATCAAAATCATTATTATCATTTTTTCTAATTGGGACTCTAACACTTTCAGTATTAAATCCTTTACCCGCAAAAACTTCTTGGTGTTCTGTTACATTAGATTGATTTGGATTCCAATTGTCATACACAAAAAAATCGGCATTTAATGATAATGAATTTTGTGCCGCGGCTTCTTGAATTGCTGTTAACTCATCATTGTCTTGTGGTACAGGTTCTTGTTTACATTCACAAAACTGACATTCAGGATATGTTAAATTTGGTAATGTTATTTTACTAAATGGATTTGTTAATTCTTTAAAAAGATTTTGAAAATTGTATGGTTTTGGGCAATTTATTTGATTATCAGCACCACGCAGTTTATTAATCGCTTTACAAATAACTGAAACAATTGTCAAAATTGTTCCAAACACAACTTTTAATAATACACTTATAATTGGCCATATTAATGCTAACACATGGACAATAGGTAATAAAATCATAATTGTTAATGATGCTGTATATAACAAATACGTCACTAAGGTTGGTATTATACTAAAATTTTGTCTTAACCCATCTGTTGCCGGAAATCTATTATTTTCACTTTCACATTCAGTATTAGTAATTTCTTTAATACCAATAAACTTTTTTCTATTAGTACCTTTTTTATATTCATCAATTAATTGTGATACCGTATAGACTTTATTATATTGAAACTCATAGAATGTATCTTTACAATCAATAGCATCTTGTGCGTTAGTATATCCACTCCAATCTAAACCAAAATAATAAGAACCTATTAACTCTTGATAACCCACATTACTGTCAGGTTTATAAATTGGGTCATCGTATGGATTTGCAGTACCCCAACCATATTCTTTAATATTTGGTACTAAATAATATGCTCGTCTAACTTCATCTTTTGCAAAGTTGGCTGGTTGTGAATATTTGATTTTAAATCTATATTTTCCTCTAGTTGGTATACCAATTTTTGGGTCAGGACTTAAAACTTGTTCACCAAATTCATTAGTGGTTACATAATCCAAATTCATTGGAACTTCTAATAACCATGTTCCATCACTATCAATTGTTTTTGCCCCTTGTGGAAATTGAGCTTGTTCTAATATAGGTCTACCTTGGGTGTCTTGAAAAATGGTTTGTCTGACACCAATGATTTCTCCAGGTGCGGTTTCTAATGAACAAAGACTTCCTAAATCTTGTGGTGGTTTACAATTCTTTGGTAAAGCATAATCTTTACTATTTGTAATCAAAGAACCCATAAACATGGCTGTTGGAGATATATTAATACCTGATTGACGTAAATCAAAATCAGTTCTTGTTATATCAATTTGACAAATTTCTGGTTGTCCCCAAAATGGTTGTACATTTACACTTTGGTTTAAAGTTACGATTTGTGGTAGTTCAAATAAGTTAGTTGAACTTTTAAAGTTCACACCGTCAAATTGGTCTGCGGTTGCTCTACCCATTCTGATTAAATCTTGTGGTGATAATGAGAATGGTCCGATGTCAGACAAATCCATATCCATAACAACAGTATACGTTCCGATTGGAACACCCATTATCATATAGTCACCACTACCATTTGATTTAACAGTGAATTTATAATACTTGTCATAAACCTCAATCAACGCTGGGTTTGTTAAAATATCATTTTTACTTGGGAATGTTCCTGTTGGGATATGACCTGTATGTTGTTGCTCATAAGGTAATAGATTATATCTATATCCATCAGCGTTTACATCATTAAGACTTCGGTAAGGATATAAATCATAAATTATTTCATCATTTAAATCTTCATCTGTTATTGGAATAAAAACAGAAACTCTTACATTTGGAACACCGTATCCACCATTGGCAAGAACACGACCTACAATTACACCATAGTCTGCACACATTCTTGTGTAGACATCTTCACTTCTGACTTTTAAAGAAAGTATCTCTAACTGGTCAAAATCTTGTTCTAATTCTATATTGACTTGTCTATCAACACCAACTTCTGTACGTATTCTATAAGTTTTGGACATTCCTTTTACTTTCTATCATAAATAGTTTATACACTATTTTATAATAGTAGTTAAAGAATGAATAAAATAAATTATCAAGAGAAGTTTGTTGTCTGGTAATTTTTAACTCTTACCGTGATGTCTTTGGTTGGGAAATGGACTTGGTAAATTTGATTTGGTTCTGCAAATATTGTGTTGTCCACTAAAGAAATTTTCTTTGTTGCCACATCTTCATAAGGCATTGCTGTTTGTGCTGAACTATATTGACCACCGACTTTGTTAAATACTGAAATGTCTGTAACACTTAACACACCATTTTCGGTTTGTAATATTCTATTCAATTCTGATAGTACAATATTTTCACCCAAACCTCTTACAGTAGGACTAAAGAATGTGGTGACTCTATCCACAATGTTTGAAATAACAACTCCTTGGTTTTGTGTGGCATCTAAAACAACTGAAATGTCTAACGCCAAATCAATTACTTCAGCACTTCCAATAACAACATAATCATTAATCATTCTATAATTTGACAAATATTCCGCCAAATTTTTCTTCATAGTTTGTGAAACTTCAGATGTTAAATTACCTGTAGCATCATATGATAATACATTGATATTAATTTTATTGTTGTTTTCAGTAATAGACACTTTGGCGGGTGCTCCAAATTGACCCGGCATATTTCTTATAATCGCTTCGTAATCATGTATTGTAACCGCTCTGTTTTGTGCTGCAAAGTTAAACGTTACATAATTTCTAACTTCTTCAGTTGATGGATATCCTGCTCCACCAATCGCGGCCGTTACGTTATTACAAGCTAATGAATTAATTACAGAATTATTTATAATATCAGAAGGTCCATTAACAAAGAAATCAACAGAACCAATTTGTGTAATAACATTAACACCTAAGTTTGTACCTTGTCCACCACCAATTCTATATTGTATAAACATTGTTGTATTTGCTTGTGGAGCATTACCCAATGACATTGAATTGTTTTGGTATCTTTGAATCTTTAACGGTACATCAAGTGCTGTAAACTCTCTAAGTTGGTCTTCAGCAGTATTTGTTCCTCCACCAAAAGTAAGTTTTATAAAACCTTCAGGTGTGTATTCTGTAATAAATCTATCTTGTGTTTGTATATATCTTCCAACTTTAATTGCTGGGTCATCTGATGGTTTTGTAGGGTCCTCAATAAAAACTCTATCTTCAGCAAGTGCCGATACTTCATACCATCTACCTTGCACACCTAAAAATTCTTGTGCCGTTGGTACGTTAGAATAAGATGTACCATCTCTTTGAATTATTGATGTGACTCCTAAAACATTTTTTTCAGGTAAGAAAAATTCAAAGAAAGGTCTAACATCATTTGGAGTTATAACTCTTTTGAATACCTTTGTAATACCATTTACTACAGTTTCTCTTTTAGTGATTGTGTAGTTTATTAAGTTGTTGTTGGCATCAAAATTTGGTATCTTTAATCTATTTGGTATACCATCAGCATTAAATGGTGATGCGAAATCAATATCATATATTGTTTCAAATACTTGACCTGAACCTTGAACTTGACTTCCACGTCTTAATGTTCCCAAATATCTTTCATCTTCTTTATCACCAAATGCCGGAACTGTAATTGAAAAATCAACCAAAGCTACAGATGGTCTTTGACCAGGAATTTTTAATCCATACGTTCTTGCAATGTTATAGATTGATGAACGTTGTTGTGCATATTGAAGAACTGTTTCTTGGATACTTCTATCTATATGATAATGTAAATTGTCGGCTACGGCTGCGTTTAAATCCAAGAATACAGAAAAAACTGAAGCATCATTGAAGTTATCAATCAATTCAGGATAATAAGTTTTTGTGTAATTAATTAATTCCTGACGAATTGCTTGGAAATCCCTTACGGTATATGATATTCTTCTTTGAGCCATTTATGTTAAATATTAAGTATTATAAAATCTTTTGAATTAAAAACGTCATTAGTTATAGAATAATCAATTCTTACCGTAGCTGTATACTCAGTTACATCTTGATTTGTCATTTGTAGTTGTGGATTAACAACATTTCCTGCGGTTGTTACAGTTGCTCCAGCCGCTTCACCAGTTGGTGCCGATATACTAATGTTTGTTAATTGTAGTTGAGGCATAAATTTTTCAACAGAATCTCTTATTTCAGATTCAATGTTTTTAAAAGTTGGTCCATCCAAAGGTTCAAAAATGTATTCCAACAATCCAGTACCAAAATCAGGTAAAAAATATCTAGTACCCTTTCTTGTTAATAACAAGTGAATTAAATTACTTCTAATTTCTTCAGCAGGGTAATCTGAAAGGTCCAAATACTTACCATTATACGATTCTACGAAAGGAAAAGTTAATCCATATGTTTTACCATCAGCCATTATCTATAAATATAGTTGTATTTCCTTTTTTGTATTTAGGTAAATAAGGACAATGTCTACAACCATTACCGCAACAAGAACCTCTTTCTAAATGGAATTCTTCGGTAAAGACATATTTTCCATCTTCTATATAAAATGAAGAAGGGAGAAGTTTTACCTTCCCCCCCTTATTTTTATCGTTATTATTAATATTACTTGATTTCACAAGCCCCACCAACACAAGCCAATTCACCACTCAAATCTGTGTTGTCTTGTAATTCAACAACTTTTGATAAGTCAATTGTGTGAAGTTTAGCGAATAATCTTTCATACTCTTCTTTTGTACAATCTTCAAATGGTGCTTGAATGTAACTTCCACCATCATGAGGTAATACAGATAAACCATTATAGAAGTCACGGTTTTCCCACATCCACTCACCTGCCAATTCCCAATCTTCGTTTTTCAAACTGATTGTTGCCGATACGTTGTGTGTGTTTGAACCAGTTCTGTGACCAGGTCTTACCCACTCTTGTGTGATTTTCTTAACACGGTCCAACAATTGGAATGGAGATTCTGTTCTCAAAATTGCTCCTTCAGGAGATTTTTGTGGAACTGAAATAACTGCCGTGTCGTGTGGACGGAAGAATTCATCTTCAACCAACTCAGGGTGATACATTGCCAAGTATTGGTAAATTGCTTCGTTCTTACCAACACGGATTCTACGAAGGTAATAATCGTTGTGCCATGCGTGGATACCTGAAGATGTTCCCAATGTCAAAGATGTTGTCCCTGCAGGTTTTACAGTAGTTGTACGAGCCGACTTGTTAATACCAATCAACTCAGCAACTCTTGCATTTTCTTCTTTAACAAGTTTAGCCGCTTCTTTCATGTTATAACCCAATACAACACCTGAACCGATACCTGTCATAGATACACCAATCAACGCTTCTTTTTCAGTTGTACGTTTCCATACGTCTCTCAAGTAATGGAAATCAGTATAACCTGCTTGAAGTGTTCCAATGAATGTCGCCGCTTTAACACGGTTGTTCAAATCTTCTTGTGATTCAATGTCAGAAACATTTACCTCACATAAGTTACAGAATTGGTTTGGTCTCAATGCTATCTCACAACATGGATTAGTACCCCAATCTTTATCATTGGTGAAATAGATTCCAGGTTCACCTGCTCCTGATGCTTCAACCCTTTTCCACAAGTCCATGAAGAAATCTTTTGTAATTTTATGTCTAACCAAAGCCGCTGAATTGTTAGCCCTACCTCTTTGTGGATTTGTTTCCCACCAAGAACCTGATTTACAAGCAATCATCTCGTTGTCATCAGCTGAGAATAAAGAAATCAAAGCCGCTCTGCGAATACCACCAGCAAGAACTGCGTCTGCAATGTGACATATCATATCGTGAACTTCAATTGATGATAATTTTTGACCATCTTCTTTTGCGTCCAACATACCTTTCAATTTGTGAATACAATCTTTCAAAGGTTGAGGACCCGGTGCCTTACCACCTGATGTTACAAGTTGTGCCCCCTTTGGTCTAACGTCTGAAAAATCAAACTCAGGTGTTGACAAATGCTCACCAAAGTAAGATTTCATTAACACTTTAATTGCATCAGCCCATCCTTCAATAGAATCCCCAACCAAGAATCTTCTTGTTCTATTTGGGTTAGGTTTTCTAATTTCAGGAAGTTTTTCTACGTGATGTTTTTGAACTGAATATCCTACTCCAGTTCCACCTAATAACAAGAACATTGTTTCTGAGAATGCGTCCAAGTGGTCAATAGGAAGGTAAGCACAGTTGTAGATTCTGTTTGGAGAAATCTCAATTGGTTTACCACCAAATTGCATTGACCTCATTGAAGGTAATACTTTTTTAGTATACACATATTGATACACGTCCACAATCTCACTTGCGATGTGGGGGTATTTCTTAATGTGCATATTCATGTTTCTTGTTACAAGCTCTTCCCAAGTTTCTCTTCTTTCCAACTCAGGAATAAATTTTGAATACTTCATGTGAACCGTTAGGTCCGACAATATCTTTTGTGATGCGTCCATTTTATTTAAAATACTATTTTTTTTTATTAATTAAAGTTATTTGGTTGTACTCGCTCTTTTCTTTTTTCCATAAGTTCTTTGATTCTGTCTCTGTTCTTTTCTTCTTTCTTTTCTTCAAATCCTAAGAAGGTAACAGAACTTTCAGTATCAATTTCCAACAATTCGTTGTTGAACTTACAGTTTTCAAAGATAACCCCATCTTTACCCACACGAGACTTGGTAATTGCGATGGTTGCTAAATTCATTTCTTTTTGTTGTAAAGTTTTTGCCACGGAAATGATAACGTGTCCAACTTGTGCTTTTTTAATAGAACCACCCATTTGGTCGGTGGTAACAACCTCAGAAGATATAGAGCTTCTGTTACCCTGTGTTGCGGTCCATCCTACTACGTTAAGTTCATGACACATAGATTCGTAACCTCTCATAACGGAACCCTCACTTTTCCATTCGTCTCCCATATTTTTGTCAGGTACAATACAATCAATATAATCTAAAACAATCATATCAATCTTATGTCCATCAGCAACCATCTTTCTAATCATGTTCTTGATTTGAGTCATTGTAAATTGGTCTGAAGGTAATTTTTTCAAGAACAATTTGTTGGTCATTTCTTCTTTGACCTGACGTGCTTTTTCAAGAACTTCTTCACGGTGTAATGGGAGGTCATCAGGTGGTATACCTGTCCACATTGTGAAGTGTTTACGTTGGATTACTTTTGGATTGTCCTCAAAGAATAACTGAAGTACATTGTAACCATTATTAAACGCTGAGTTAGCAATTTTTGTAAGAACTGTAGTTTTTCCTACACCAGTTGGTGCTAAGATTACCCCCAATTCACCTTTTGCCAATCCGCCTTTTAATAACTTGTCAATACCCGTAATTCCCATTGGGATTGGGTGACGGAAATCTTCATTCAAAACATCATCCAAGTTTTGGAAAACATCTTCAATCTTATTTCCATTTTCCCCTACTTGGAGAGCACTTCTTACAAGTTCTTCAAGTTTGTCATAGTTTTCAAATTCTCCACTATCAAGTATTTTTTGTGATTTGGTGATTGCCTTTTGAAGTTCTTGTTGTTTACAAAACTTCAATGATTTCTCTTGTACAAACGATGCCCCTTCTATAGACGCAGTTTGTATCTGTTTGATAGTGTCGTTTAGAATTTTCAACATCAACTCTTGTGGGAACTCACTTTTCACCATTTGTGAAAGTGTTTCGTATGATGGAGTACAATCATATTTTACATAGTACTCCTTCACCAATTGGAGAAGTGTTTTGAAATATTTGTTTTCAAAGTGTGAGGATTCAATTACATCAATGATAGAATGTGAGAAGTCTTTATCTAAGATAATCTGATTTAATAATTGTAGTTGAAATGTGTTACCTAGATACTCAAAATTCTTGTTTGACATAATTAAAATTCCCTTGTTAGTTTTGATAAATACTATTAGTTTAAGCTATAAGACATGTAACTTGTAACAAAATTTTCATCGGAAAAAATGTCAGTTAAGTCCTTTAATACACTTTTTACTTGCTGGCGTATATCTACGGTGTATCTTATTTTAGGTGGGAACAATTTCGCATCCAAAATTCTATGACAAATTGTCTGTTCTCCAACCTTTATTAAAAAATTAAATGTTTCAGGACCATCAGTATTTGATGTTTGCAAGATACTTTGGTTCTCAAAAATTTCATCTTTATTCTCCAAAAGGTATACAACCGAACGCATCTTTTGGCCGTACTCAAACCCTTCTACAAAGTTTTTTAAATATTGATACAGTTCCATAGAACTGCGAGCTTGTGGGTTGTAATCTTTTACGTTAAAGTAACGTTGGATTACGATGTTGTTGTTCAAGGTAATCAAGAACTCCATTTTAATTACATCTGTTTCTTTCATAATTTTTTTATTTTTCTATTTGTTGTTTGTGTTGTCTTTTTTCTTTTCTTGTCAATTTCATCAAAGGTCGTATAAATTTTATAAATTCATCATCACTCTTACCGAGATATTTGAAGAATCCATCTTCTGTCATCATACGAATTAGATTTTTGTAACCCCTACCTTCAGGGTCTAAAGTGTCGGCATAATATTGTTCAACAAGTACCCTACCTTCGTCAGAAATAAGCGGATTTTGTAAATCCACAATTTTTTTGTTTGTTTGGTAGAATGATTCTCCGAATTCTCCGTCTTTTGTTTTTCCACTTACAATATTTTTTAAAGTTGTGTTGTTTTTGTCTTGTTCTAAAAGTTCCTGTGCCTTTGTTAAAATATGGTTATAATTAACCATAGAATCAAGCATCTCAGGAAAGTATTTTATTACACTTTTTTCACCCAATCTTAATATACCGCTGATATTGTCTGACTTATCACCAGTTAATATCTTAAGTGTCAATACGTTATAGTGTGGAAATTCGGTATCACCAAATTTAACTTTATCACCAAGTTTAAAGGTGACTTTGGAAATTGGTGAGTATATTGATGTGTGTCCATCAATCAATTGAAAGTAATCTTTATCTGCCGATAATATTGTTTTTGATTCTTCGTTAGCAATCTGACAATAGTAGGCGATTAAATCATCCGCTTCACATTCAATTGCTCTTACCTGACGAACGAAACATTCTTCAAGGTATTCTTTTACTCTTTCTTTTTGGGTGTGGTATGACTCAAGTTTAAACTCGTTCATACTTTGTCTACGGTTTAACTTGTAGTTAGGATATAATTTACGTCTAACGGCTGAGTTGTCGTCACCGTCCCAAAAGACAATAATTTTGTCGTAGTTGTGTTCATCAATTTGTTTTCTGAGGGTATTGATAAAATGAAAGACACCCCCGATATGGTTTCCTTCCACGAAGAGGTCTCTGACCCCATGGAATCCGATTTTAAATAGGTTATCACCATCTACTAAGAGTGTCTTCACAATTTATTGTTTATACTGTTTCACTTTCTTTTTCCTCAAACAAGCTGAAATCTCCATCAGCCCCGATAATCTCTTTCCAATACTCAGCATTTTCTTTCTTGTATTGTTCAATAGATACTTTCTCTTCAGCAGCATCTTTTCCTGCCAAGAATCCGTGTGGTGTTACGATGATTTTTCCATCTTCATAACCCAAACCATTGATGTGGTTTTTCATGACAGAAACTTTTGTACGGATTGCAAATTTAACAGTTCGTTTGTCTTTTGTTGCAGAAATTTTGTTTGTTCCTGCACCTTTTTGATTACCAAATAAGAATACCAAAGACGAATTTAACCAAATGGCTTCACCACCCTTTGCTTTAATCTTTGGTTGTCCAAATGGATTGTCAGGAAGTTCAACCCAAGGCTGATTAACAATCACCAATGTGTTTTCATATTTTGAATCAGATTTACGAGAACCTGAAATACGTTGGTTAATACCCATTCCAATCTTGTCGGCAAGAACCGCAGCATTGTGTTGTTTACCACCTTTACCATCAAAGGTCATCTTACAAGGAACTGAACCTACTGAATCCCAAAGGAACAATAAATCATATTCCAATTCACCTTTTTCTTGAGCGTCCAACAAACTATTAATATAATCTGTAATTTGTTCAATATAAGAGAAGTTGTTGTTGAAGATGAAAAATCCATCCCAATCCAATTCACCTGTTTCGGGGTCAACCACTTCATCACAATCAAAACCCATAAGTCTTGCGTGTTCAAAACTCCACTTCTGTTCGGTGATAATGAACACGGGAAGAATATTCTGTTTCTGAGCTGATACGGCCGCTTTTACGAGACCCGTTGTCTTACCTGTATCAGAGTGACCCAAGAACATGTTCAAGTGTCCTATGGCGGGTCCTGGTAGTCCTACAGCGTCCAAGAAATCTTTACCCAAGTCAAAGTATCTTTGTGGTTTATACTTCGCCGAAGTTGAGAATTTCTTCTTTACTGAATTAAAATCGTTTTTCTTGATTGCCATATGTGTTGTAAATTAATCATGTATGGTACCGTACATGATACCATACATGATGTTTTGTTTTATTAGAACGGTAAGTCCTCAGCAGGTTCGTCAAATAATTGTGGGTCTGCAGGAGCCGCGGGTGCTGATTTAGAACCACCCATCATCATATCTCCTGAATCACTGTACAAGTATTTACCTGTTTCACTATCCCAACGAGGTTCTTCACCACGAGAGATTGCTTCCAAATATTCTACAGGTTTCTTAGAGTAAACATCATTCCATGTCAACTCATCTTTCAACCACTCTTCCATAACATTAGCAGTCTCATGAAGAGGTGCTGGGTCATCATGCATAATAGTTTGGATTGTTGTGTAATCTTTTCCACCAGGAGTTTTAGATTTAACCAACTGTACAATAAGGTCTCTACCTTTTTGTGAATCAGTTACATCACCTTTCTGTCTCCAAATTGGAATGATTTTGTCAAGAATACCATCATTCTTGTAATTGTGTTTGAAACGCCAAAACTTTACACCCTCGTCTTCAGCATCACGGTCAATAACCTTTACGATGTAAAATTTACGAGATTTGTATTGTTTAGCCAATTCTTTGTCTGACTCTTTGCCGGTAGACATCAACTCATCGTGAACCTCATTCAAAGGTGAACGTTCATTGTCATTTTTACCTGGGTCATAGAATTTTTGCCATTTACCACCCACTTGTAATTCATGGTACCAAACCTCTTTGAAAGGTGAAGAACCATCGGGTGTAGGAAGGATACGTACTCTACGTTGTCCTTGAGATTGCCCTTGTGGAAGAATACAAGCAAAATACTTTTTCATTCTTTCCTCTTGGGACATTCGGTTAGAGTCTCCGAAAGACTGTGTGTTTTTTTCGTACTGTGAAAGTACTGCGTCAAGTGAACTCATCATGTTTTTTGTTTAATTAGATTGTTTGTTTATAAATTATAGTTGTTATTTTTCTGTTCGTCAAATTATTTCGCCAAATAAAAAAGGGCCACAACGTGACCCTTTCAATATAGTAAAAAGTTGTTAAAAATCAATACATTTTAAAGGATGTTCCTGTTGGTTCTGCACCATAATTATCAAATGATTTTTTAATATCTGTAGGTACAATATCTTCAACCTCATCTGAAGTTAACACATATTCATTCTTTCCCGATTTTTCCAAATCATCTTGTTTGTCATCAAAAAAATCAGAAAGTTTTTGATTGAATGGTCCACTATCAAGACTTCTCAAGTTTAATTTTTCTTGAGGTGTTTTTGGTCTGTACTGTTCAATCTTTTCTTCCATAGAGTTTAACTTATTGAAAACATCATCCATAGCATTTAACTTGGTTTGTAATCCTTCAATTTGTTTAAACATCATATCAAAATATTCTTGTTGTTTAGTTTCTACATTTTTTTGTGAATTAACTAAATCAGTAATATCTAATTCTTCAGAACCACTGTCACTTTCTTCACTCTTACCACTACCATCAATTTTTTCAACTTCAGTATCAGTTGTTGTATCAATGACTTCAGGTGCCGCTGGTGCCGCTGCTAATGTCGGGTCTCCGCCAGGTGCTGCCGCAGGAGCCGCTGCAGGGTCTACAGGAGCCGCAGGGTCTTCAGGTGGTGGGGGTAAATCACCCAAGGCATCTTGTTCTACAATATACTTATTAATAGAATTGTGTCTTTTAATCTCTTCAATAATTTTTTTATCAATTGCCATTTTTTTAACCATTTAATAATTGTTTAACACCTTGTGGTGTTTCAACTTGGACTCTTTTATTTGTTCTCATTGTGTTATCAACTCTTTCAATAAGACCGTCTCTGTCTCTAACTGTATAGCAATTACCAGTATCTAAATCACATACTTCGGTAAATCCATTTCCGGCATTTTTTTCTGTATATCTTGTGTTTTTACCAAGATAATTGTCTAAATGTTGTTTAATATTCATAACTATAGTTTCTTAATAAATATCATTTAAAGTTAACAAGTTTATATTTAGATAATAATTCAACTACATTTTCAGCCGATGTTCTAAAAGTATCCGCCATGTTTTTATTTGACTTAAGCCACTGAGTGTATTGGTCATCTGTTTGGAATCTTTTTTGTGGCCAATATTTAATCCACACTGTATACATATTTTCAACATAACTTTCTTTAGTATCCCAAACTAATGAACCGGTATTTCCAGTTGTAAATAATGGTGCAAATAACAAACTTTTAGATAAAACTTGTTCATTAAGATAATAGTCATTAATAAATTTAACTGAATTTGTAAATGACTCACCGGATGTACCCGTTGTAAATACAGCACTTGGTTGGGCATATCCATTTTGGTTAGTTTTACAACCAAATTGTTTTTGGAAATATTTTTCTCTTCCTCCATAACTAATTTGTTGTGGAAAACTACCACCACCTAATATTGTATTACCTAAATCATGATTGTATGTGTAGACGGAATTGTCATCATGACCATTAACATATGCGGTATATAAAACCATCGCTCTTGCCGGACCTAAAGTAACATTATCTCTAATTATTTTTGCCAAATCAGCAAATGATATTGATTGTTGTGTATTTTCAATTCCAAGAAATTTTTGATATTTAGGATTTGTTGATAACATATCTGCTTGACATTGTGATTGAAATGCTGACGAATATATAACATTAGTCTGAACACTATTACCAATAGTAATAACATTTACTGTTGGTTGTGTTGAGGCGACTTCAGTTTCTTTTTGTCTTTTTAATATCTGAACTAATTGTCCCAATAAATTAGCATTAATTGAAACCAATTGTTTTGTTATTAATGGTAATGAATAAATTGGCATCCTAACACCACTAAAAAATGTTTTAAAGTCACCGGCACTAATCGTATGTTCAACAGATTGAATCATATAGGGTCCTCTAAACATTGGTACATTCCTTAAGTTAAAATACATTGTAGGTTGAATCATCATATTTCCCATTGATTCTACCCTACATTCATAACTTCTATTTTTATATAAATTATATAAACTAACGTTTTGAGTATTTGTTCTTCTACCACCAGCTTGGTTACTCATATCACTAATAACTCTGTTAGCTTCTGTTGTTGCAGCAGCATTATTTTGGTCAAGTTGAATGCTATAAAAAACACTTTGGTTTCTAATTCCAAAATCAACATTAAATCCAACAACTTTATTTGATTGTGCCCAATCTGTTTTTGTACTTTTTAGTTCTGAAATCAATGGATTATCTGAGTTCCTTGATAAATCAAAGGCATCTGTTCTCCATCTGTAATCAGCATTTTCTCTCATATCTAAATGCTCACTTGGTTTTCCGGCATAATAACATACAAATTTTGGTTGTGACTCTCGGTAATCAACATCTAAAAAAGTACCAAATAACGAGTTTGCTAAGTCATTAGCCCTTTCTTCCTTAGGCTTAACACCTTGAGTAACTTCTCCCGCACCCCAAAAATTCATATATGCCGGTAATGGCATCATTTGAAATTGATTATCCGCAATAATCCTACTTACAAAATCAATAATCCTTGCATCAAGTGATGTTGTTCCCGAAAAGAAATCTTTTAATTTAAAAACATCAACCAATACTTTATCACCAATATCCCTATTCGCCCTATCTAAGAACATAACATCTTGATATAATGTTTTATCTTTAAATTCACTTCCAGCAATCCACTTATCGTTAAATGATTTAAATGCTTCATAAAGTTCTACTTTAGGTTGCATACCGTCAATAGCGGATAATATTGGTTTTTCAGTTGTTTCTACATAATCAGGTAATTCTTTTCTCAATACAAACATTAATTCACCCAAAACATAATTTAGATACTCATCATTATTTGTGTAAAAATCATTTATTGCTGTTATAAAATCCGTCTTTGTGTATATACCATTATTTAATGATTTTTGAGTACCAAAAATTTTGATAAGTGGTGCAAAGTTTTTAACATTTCCTTCAGTAAACTCAACATTTAATGTTGGGAAAAAGTCAGTATAATAACTTCCTGAATTTGAATACGTTAATCCTGTTGTTGTTGCAAATCCTACATATGTTTCCATTGCAATCCAAGCGTTTGGATATGCGGCTTTTGACTGTAATAAAGTTATTTGTGTTGCGGCTCCGTTTGTAACAGGAACACTATTTTGAACATATGCGTTATATGGATAAGGGTCAACAACTTTATTGTAGTTTGTTGTATTCAAAGTTGTAAATGTACCAAAGACACGTCTATTAAAATTACTTGGGTTTCCGTATTTAAAAACAACATCATAATTTACAAAAGATTGTATTACCGTATTGGCTTGTGTTAATTGAGCATTTCCACAATCAACAACATAATTATCCAAAGTACTTGTTAATGTGATTGTTGGAACTAACAACATTTGTGACATTAATCCTTGGAAGTTTCTATTGGCATAACTTGAGTCTGATAAATCTTCAGATGTTAAATCCGTAAATGATTTACAAAAATTTAAAAATTCAGTTTCAAATGAATCTAAAATTTCTGTTTTAAACGTTCCAAAAACATCATCAATTTTAGAATAAGTCTGACCAAATTTAACCACATCCTGTATTTCTAAATTTGGATAAACTTCTTTCATGTATTCATTTGGTCCCGGTTTTGTAATACTTGATAATTCAAAGTATCCAAAATTAGGTGCCGCCCAAAATGGTCTAACAGAACCATTAAATACCGCTTTATTATTTTGAACTTCTTGTGTTTGTATTAATCCTGTTATTGTTTCCGTAAAACATTCACCAATAACTTGGTTGTATATGGTACCAAAACTTGGCATCAACAAAGTCTTATATTGTTGGTTTGATTTAAATTTTGGTGAATTTTGTGTTTCAAATGTGGTAAAGAAATTGTTAAACTTTAACACTTGATTTGGTGTTGAACTATATCCAGCTTGTGTTGATATTTGAGCGTTTGGTATTGCCCCAACAACTAATCCTTGACTAATTGCTGTTTGTATATCAGTATTTGTGTATCCCGTCAACAATTCTTGGCCAGTAACTAAAAAGTATGTGTCATTAATAATCTTTGGATAAAATCCAAGATTCATTTGTACTTGTGATAAAACTAATGGTGGTTGTGATATTGTGTCTTGAGCAACAATATTATAATTTTCATTGGTTGATGTAAATGTATATTGTTTCTGTAATGACGAACCATCGGGGTCATAAAGATTTGCAACATTCACATTTTTCCAAACAGAATCTAAAATGTCTACATTTGTTTCAACATATGTTTTGTAACGGTGCCAAATAGAACCATATTTTATAATCCAAGCATATGGTAATTTATGTACACCACCAAATTTTGTTAGAGTGGTAAAAATATAATCTAAATCAGTAAAACCTTCTGTTGTAATGTTTTTATATTTTTCTCTTAATGTCGCAAGTGGTAATGAATTTAAAAACAAATATGCCGGTAAAACATATGGGGTTGTATTTGTATTATTTCTATCTTTATCAACACCATCTTGTAATGCGTTAATAAAGAAAGGTGTATTTAACATTGATGTTGTTTGGAATGCATCAACATTTCCTGTTTTAGCTTGGTAATTTATTGGTCCTTCGGTTACCAAGAAACTATTATTTAAACGTCTTTCTTTATAAAATTGATTAAAGGCCGCTAAAGTTCCTGTTGGTGCTACACCTGTAAGATTTCCCGACCCACCAACGGATAATATTGGTTTGGGTGTTGTTAATGTTTTAATGAAACAATTATTAACAAAAGGTCTATTGTTATTTAAACTATCAGCACTTTCATAATTGGTAATATATCTCTGAGTATCATTTAAAAACAAACTTTTTGTTGTATCAAAAACATTACCTTTTGATGTTTTTACACCGGCCAAGTTTTCATTTTGCCAATCAGTAATAACAAATGGATAAACATCCATTATGTTTGTTTGTGTTGACAATGTTGATTTAATATAATTTGATATGTTTGTTAATGATTGAATATTTTTATTCGTGGTTGGTTTTGATTTAATAAACGAACTATTTAAAATTGCGTAATCATTTTCCGTAATTGCTCTTAAATACTCAGAAGTAAATTCACCTCTAGTAAATTGTTGCCAACTAAGCCCAGTTCCGTCATTTGAAATACTTTTAAGAGCTAACGGGAAACCTTGTGGTGTAAAAGCAAAGTTTTTTAATATTTTTGTTAAACTTGGACTTGTAGAAGCAAGTGCTGTTCTTATGTTGGAAACCTCTAAATCGGATAATGTATTATATACTGATAATTGTTTTGCTCCTGATGTAGACAATCTATCCCAATATGATGCCAATAAGACTCTCTCATAAATTTCATAAATAAATTTAACACTATCATAATCACTATACGGTATGTTTGTTGTGGGGAATTCAATACCGTTTACAGTAATTCTACTTATAACATTGGCTTCGTTATTACTACCATTTGGGCCCATATTAATACTAGCTCTTTGAGCTAATCCTTTCATATATTCTTCAACAAATTGAACTTCAGGCCAAACCTTATAATCATTCGCTCTTGTTTTTGATATTTCTGACGGGTCACCTGGGTATCTTAATTCAAACCTTTCACCATCAGGATTGTTTGTTTCAACAAAATATTGTGGCCAAGGATATACTGGAATATCTTTTAAAGCGTTTTGGTCCGTTTGTTGTACTAAATCTTTACTATCAGTACTAACGGAAGATTTTGTATTATCAAACACCGCATTTTTTCTAATTGGGTTTAACCTCTGACTCCAAGCTTGACTATGTACATCATCCATTAATCTATAAAACGCTTCAACGGACGCAAATATCATTGCCATGATATTTCTCATTGTTGGTTTAAATCCTAAACCATCATTACCTTCAATTTTTTTAGATAAAAACTCATTTAACGCAAGAACAATTTTTTCTTTTTGTTGGGACAAATCTTCAAATGTTTTATCTAAGATGTCTGAAAAGTTACCAGGTCCGTCAAATACAAAATTATAGGTTGGTGGAATAAAACTATTTCCAGTATCATTAGAAAATGTTCTAAAGAATATTGATTCCGATGCTGTTAAACCTGAAATTTCAGCTGTACTAAGTGCTTCTCTTTTATATCTAATTTTAAATGTTTCCGCCCAGTTAATATCATTTTCACTTATACTTTTTCTAACAGAGTCCGAACCAACTAAATTAGAACTATCGTTAGTCACATCACCCATGACTTTATTAGAACCAACTAATCCAACTACTTCTCTAACAGAAAAACCTGTTTGGAGAGATGTTTGTAGTGCAGATGGTATTATTGTTGGTTGTATAGTTAAATTGTTAATTTTAGTAACTTTTGATGTTTGTTTTTTACCATCAATTGTAAATGTTCCCGGGTCACTTAATGTTTTATTTTTAGCCAAATCAACTTTATATCCATCAACTAATTGTTTTAGTTGTGAATACGCATTAACTTGTAATTGTAAATTAGCTCTAGTGTTATTATTGTAAATGTAAGTAAGTACACCATTTTTACCACCAACAACACTAGGGTCTAACACAAAAATTTTTTCTTGGTCAAGATATTTCTTAGACCAACTAGTATCATCAGTTGATAACACACTATCTCTTAAACTTGTTAATAATTTAAAATATGTATCACAATCAGAAAGTGGTGTAAAATCCGTTTGTCCAAAACTTTGTTGTAAATTTTTTTCTAACGCCTCTAATCTAGCTTTTAATTCGGGAAATGAAAGTTCTGGAAGATTTGGTGAAATTAAACCTAATGCTTTATATCTTTTGTAAACATCTCTAATGGTTTGACCACCTTTTGTTACCCTTACTGAAGATGTTGTAACATCAGGGTTTCCATTAGATGTTTGAGCCGCGTTTACACCAGGAGAATTTGGTGCGGTATTGTTAATTCTATAATCCGTTGTATACATAAACGGTACGGCAAACAAAGCACCAACTTGTGTTTCCGCTAAAATTGTATATTTGTAAGAATAAAATTTTAAACTAATTCTATAGTTTCCAGTATTACCTTCAAACGCCGCAGAAAAATTAGTTAAAATAAGTTGATATCTAATTGCTTTACCATAATACCCTTTTAATGTTAAATAAAATGTTGGATACGGTAAGTTAAAGAAGCAGGCATATTCTGAGTTTTCACCTTTTTCAAATAATGCTCTTCCTTGAACATCAATTAACACAACTTCAACTGTTGGTGTTAAACTTCTTGTGTTTTTAATTCTTATACTTTCAATACCTAATAAACCAGTATCTTCACTGTTAATTGTGTTTTGTTTAATATAAAAATCGTCACTTTTGTTTTGTTGTTGTACATTGGTTTTACTTGGTTGGTTTGTACCTTTACCATCAACAGTGTTTAAACCAGTAATTTCATTTAGATAATTGTTATTCAGTGTTGTTTTTCCACCAGGTCTTAAAAAGTTAATTGATGCGATTGGTGTTGTTTGTACTGCATCTGTAAGAGCGGAACCAACGGCTAATTTTGTTCTTGGTAACATTTTTGCTTCCAAGTTGGCATACATAACAAGGTCTTCATGATGTATTGGTCTATCCATTGGTTGACCAAGACTATTCTCAACCTTATTTGGGTCAATTAAAAATATATTATCATAATCGGATTCAATGTAGATATTGTCCGTTGTACCAAAATTATCTGCCATAATAGAAGAAATAGTTGTCTAAACCATTTTTATAGTCTTGTAATGAAGATATGAGTGGATATGGAATTGTCAATATAGCATTATTTGGAATATTCCATTCTAATCCACCATATTCAGGATTGCCTTGTAATATTAACCAACCAAAAAAAGGTGTTCCATAATATTGTTGGGATACTTTGTCTAACCTACTAAATCCAGTTCTGTAGATATATCTTTGGTCAGATGATTTTGACTGTAGTGGAATAAATGGAACCACAGTTTGTTCACCATTAATTGAAAATTGTTGATATCGGTTGTAATAAGCATCCATTAATTAAATTTTTTCTTGAAGTTATATGGGTTTATGCTTGAACTATCGTTTTTATTTGCGTAAAGATTTTGTAATTGTTTTTTAAGGTCTTCAGATGCTGCGCTATCTTCACTAAAATCAACAACTCTTTTTTGTGTTGTACCAAATGGTGGTGTATAATCAACATAATTTTTACCAGTGGTGTTTGTTTGGAATGTTGTCATTAAAGCAAGACCTGTTTGATTTAATTTTGGCCATTGTACATATAATGAATTTGGACCTGAAAAATAATATGATTCAACTGCGAATTTGGTATAAACGTCTAACCCTTCTTGTAGTGCGTTTAAGAAATTATCTTTTGCTGATTCAATTGTTATGGCTCTTGACATTAATAAATATTCTCTTGTTTTTTCTGGTGTTGATAAAAATTCATATCCTGTTGGTGGTGTAAAAACGCCAGGTTCATTTGGTTTATAGGAACTAGTTACATATAATTGTGCTGCGGTTAAATCAGTTAAAAATTGATTGTTATTAGTTGCTATAGAAGTATAATCATTTCTAAGGGATGTTAAAGTATCTATTGGAGTTCCATTAACAGTTTCTGTTTGACCCGTTGTTATATAAATAATTGCAATATTTTTATCATTTAATTTACCGTCATGTCCTGTTGTAGTTCCACTAGCAACAAAATTCATTCTATCAACATTATAAACATAATCTTGTTGTAGTTCTGTTAAAGTATTTACATCAGAGGTAATTGTATTTAAAAAACTACTTCTGTAAGTTTTAACAAAATTTGAATAGTTTTTCTTGAACAATCTTTTTTGAGCCGTTGTAATTACAGATTTTGTAAATTCACCTGATGTGAATATTGGTAAGTTATCATCGTCAACATCTTTTAACAATGCTTTAAATGCTTCGTCAACATATTTTTGAGTATTAATTGGTTTACCATAAATTAAAGTAGTTGTTGATGTTGCGGAATTAAATGAACCCGTGTTATATCCTTGATTATCACCACCATAATTTAATATTGCCAACATACCATAATTATAGTTTAATAAAGCACTATTCATGGTATTCATAACACCATTATAATACGCTTTAGTTTTATCAACAAATTTGTTGGTAAATGTTGCATATTCAATAGTTCCTGTTTGTCCACTATCCGTTAAACCCGTAAATGTTGAAACACCAATAGTATTTCCACCATCATTTGTTTTATCATTTTGAATGTTGGCGACACCAACAGTTGGTGGATTTTGAGTTAACGCTTGGATAATTTGTTTATCAAGTTTACTTGTATCTTCAGTTGCTTCGGCTCTTTCATCATACATCTCAGTATTAGCATAATAGTTGAATGATAATGCGTTTTGTAATGTATCAATTGGTGCCGCCAATCCTGAACCTCCAACAAAATTAAAACTTAAATTGACATCAACAATCATAGGTTGGAAACCAATACCTTCAGGGTTCATATCAAATGTTTTATCATATGTAAAACTTAAAGATGTTGGAACAATTTTAGTGTTATAAAAATCTCCAATACGTAATACCATGATTGGTGGTGCTCCAAACGATGTGTTTAACGCATCATTATAAAGTTTTTCACCATTGGTACCAATTGTTGGGATTGTTTCACCAGGTCTCATACATTGTTGTAGGAAAGTTAAACGTGAGTTAAGTCCCTCAGGCGTTGTTGAGTGAAATGCTGGTTGGAAATATTTAATTTTTTCTTTAATTGAATCATAAATAAATGGATTTTCAGCCTTTAAAACTTCAAAATAATCACACTCATTTAACAAATATCTTAATAATTTTTTGGAAGCTCCTTTATATAAATCTTTTTGTGGTTGTTGATTTACAACAGTATTAGTTTGACCTGGTTTTTGTCCTGTGTTTGGTTTTCCAGCGGCGTTGTTTGCTGCACTATTTTCAGCGGCTGTTGAGCTTGGTTCTGAGTTCTTTTCAATTGGTTTAATTTCAACATTTTTTAATAATACTGCTCTACAAGCCATTGCTCTTGTTGTATACTTTTCATTATTAAGAGCTTCGTCTTTACAATCGTAAGTACTGTAACTTTGTTTACCTCTTGGGGTTACACTTGCAACTTCACCTTTTGCAATAGTATTGAATACTAATGTTGAACCAATAAATTGACCTAACGAATTATTATTCGCACCAAAACTATAAGTTTTAAAGAATTCAACTACAGATTCACCTCTTCTAACAGACAACTTATCGTTATAATCAATAGATGACGATGGTGATGCACTTGCCTCCAAAGTAACTAAAATACTAGAAGCTTGTTTTTGACTCAAAATATTATACATTTTTTGAGCCATTTCTTTTAATCTTGTATAGTTTTCTTCAATAACACCATCAAAAAATTGGGTTGTAACCTGTTTGTCTTTTGAGTTGTTATTATATACTTGTTTATTAGACGCTGATGTATAGTTAGCGTATGTTGTTTGAAAAGCCACTGATGTTGGGCTTGGTATATCATTATCAAAATAAAACCCAAAACCATTATATTCGTTTAATGTTGGGTTTCCTGTAGCATCATCTGTTGTTCCCCCATCCTGTAATGAGTTTGTGGCTACGGAATTGGTTGCTTTTGAAGCATCAACAATATCTGTATTTGTTGCGTTTGGATTAGTAATTATTTCTTGCCAAGCCTGTAAATCAGTTAATGGAACTGTGTTATAAATTTTAGCAAGTTCATATAAATCATATTTTTTACAACCAGCAAAAAACGAATCAACAATAGAATCTACTTTTTGTCTATCACCTTCATTTGCTAACACCTTATTAACAATAAGATTTAGAATTGACGGATGGTCAACAATCATCTTCCATTTCAATGTACCACTACGAGAAGTGTTTTTATAGGTATAAATTGGTTCGGGTCTACCCAAGAAGGTAGTCTCGTTAAATGATGGTCTTGTATCCTCAGTAAATGATAAATCATATGGTGGAAACCACATTACTCTACCACCATTAGGTCCTTTTTCACAAGCGGGTAAATCATCAACTCTATATCCCGCTCTATATCCTGTTCTCCAAGCCAAGTTTTCAATTGAGAACATGTATTTTTTAACTTTACCATTAACAACACTATCTCCACCTTTTTCAGGTGCGATATTAATGTTGAAAGTAGAGTCCATTACGGAGTATGAAAACTTACGAATATTTCCGTCTTTCTTTTGTAAGTTGTTAAAAGTATAATATGGTGTGTCTTTAGTAAAAACACGACAATATTCAATACCCACATTGGCTTGTCCATCAGAATATCTAACAATCTGAGAACCTTTTGTAATTTCTTTATAACCATCAAAGAAAACTTTTGATGTTTGACTAATTGCGTTACCTACGTGTCCAAATCTGGCTCCTGAATTTGGTTGTGAATCAATTAATCTTTGAGTATCATCTAAAATTGAACCTGGTTTGAATTCATAGTTTACTGATTCAGTTGCTGTAAATTGATTTGATATTGATGGATATGCCGGGTCTTCTGTTCCGTAATCTCCACCAGGTTTTTGATACCTACCTGCGTTTGGTGCCCATTTTTGACTCACCCAACTAAAACCACCAACAATACTGCCGTCATCAACAAATGGTTTACCAGCCAAACCAAATTTAAAGTCTTTGTCAACACCTTCATATTCTTTCCCTAAAACATCAGGACCATAAACAGGTGCCAATACTTGAGCCCCAAATGGGTCAATAGGTACTTGACCTGGAGGAGATGTTAAATATCCGGGTTCCCTTTCAGGACTACCCACATAATAAGTTCCTTGACTGGCGTTGTTAGCAATTGCACCTGTAATTGCGTTTCCAAGTGCCGATAAAATTCCTGTTCCACCTGTATTGTATTGTGGACGGAATCTGTTCATATCTAAGTTCTGAGTCAATTGAGCTCTTTGACCTGAACCTGTATAATCTAAAAATACTTGAGATGGTGATGTTGGTCTTGAACCAAATAAACCAAATAATCCACCTCGTTTTCCATTACCAGCCGCCTTAACCGCCGATTGGGTTGAGTTGATATCACGAGCTTCGTAATAACTTCCCGGTATTGGTGAAAATGGTAATGTAAAACCAGCAATACGTTGGACAATATCTTGACCTTGTGATAAAATATTTCCACCACCTGATGTAATTTTCCAATCTCTATAAATTAAAGGTTTTTTTCCTGCTAAGATTAAAGATAAATTAACGGGGTCTTGAACACCATTTAATATATTTACTCTACCTAGTGTCTCAGTTCTAACATTTTGGTCTACTCTATATTGAAAAGATTGCTTTGCTCCTTTAATACCTAATCTAGCCAATTCTGAATCATCACTAGCGGGGCCATTATCACCAACGGGGTCGGCTTGTAATAAAACTGAAAATGGTGAATATGATGATGGTCTAAAACTTGGTGGGTCCCAATAAGTGGCGTTTTTCTGTACTTTAATAACATCACCCATGTCATAATAGGTGTATTGGTTTCCTGGCGAATAAACATTTTTAATGTATTGTCTTTTTTGGAACGATACTGAGTATAATTGTAATGCTTCGGTATATGGTGGTGTTTGAGTATAAGGACCTTGGTTTGATAATGTTTGTTGTGTATTAATTAAACCATCAATATTTTTATTATACCCACCTAAAGGACCAAACGTATTGTTTGTATATAATTTGTCGGCATATGGGTCAGCATCAATTAATGCATCAGGAGAATCAATAACCGAATAATCACTTCTAATATATTCATCAACACCCGATACACCTACAGGAGTATACACACCAGGTTTCGCATAAGGTTTTAAATTCCTTACCAATAATGAATTTCTTACGAATTGTGTTTCAATAAAGGTTAATTTACTTGGCATGTTGTTGTATCATCTATAAATAGACGCGCCTTTATTTTTTTATTTAATTTATCCGGTGTTGTTTGGAACAGAACTATATGGACCCTTGACACTACCATCACTAATCATTTTATTAATTTGTTTAATAAATGTTTCGTTTTTAAATAAATCATACACTTGGGTGTCAGTTAAATTACTAGTATTTCCATTTGGTGTTGTAACTTTAATTTCAATCGCACCTTTATAATTAATATCTTCAACTTTTATTGTTTGATTATTTGATGATTGTGATTGGTTTGCGTCCGCTTTATTTGTCATTGTTCCTGATGCGGTGGCTTTTGCTGCCAATTTTTTAAGTCCCGTAACCGCCAAATCTGCTGCTTCAGCAATTTTATTTCCTGAACTAACATATGGTTGAATAGCGGCTTTAAAATCAATACTTGTGATTGATTGTTTTATGTTAGAAAAACTTTGTTGTACATCCGCACCAGCATTTTTAAAAACTTCAGCAATTTTCGCAGGACCTCCTTCCCCTTTTAATAAATCAAGAATACTTTTACCCGTCTCATCATAAAATTTATCAATAGATGCTATAGCCCCTCTTTGGTTTCCAATTGTTTTATCGGTTGCCGCCATTCCAACTTGTGTAACACCACGACCAAATTCTCTCAGTTCTCTTGGAGCTTTTGAACCCGCTATTGGTGCTGCGACACTATCAACTAACCTATTTATAGCTGCAAGTTGTAACTTTTCAGTATCTAATTGAGCCTTTGCAATTTCTTCAACAGTAACGGTTTCTTGTGATTTTTTTATTTCATCAAGGTCCGCAGGATTAATTTCAGAAACCAATTTATCCATTCCCCCAACTTTAACTGTAAATCCACCCTTGTCTTTGTTATATTCGGCTACATTAGCAATAAATTGTTTGGATTCTTCATCCATTGAGTTTGTTTTGAATTCGCCTCTAATTTTGTTCAACTTTTGTTGACCTACAGACATCTTAACTAATTCTTCATACGCAATACCAGTTTGCTTTGCAATCTCCCTTAAATCACGTTTTGCATTTGGAAAAACTTCAAATTGTTTTGTTTTTTCGTTAAAAAATGTAAATTTTTCGGTCATCTTAACAACTTGATTCTGTAGTTCTCCCGCATCTTCAGATGCTAAATACATTAATCTAAATGGGTCCGCTAAATCACCAGCAGCAACACCTAACCTTTGGAAGGTTGATACCATATCAACAGCACCTTCAGGGTCAAATACACTCGCCGCAAAATCAAAAATTTGATTCATATTGATACGTAATCCTGCCGCTTGTGCCGACATTTTAGCCAAACCAGCAACACCGTTTTCAAAACCAAATTTGTTTATATTACTTAAATTGTCTTGGACAAGTTTAAATACTGCACTTGTGTTAACACCAACTTTTCTTGCGGTATCAACAGTTAGTTGAATGTTTTCTTTGATTTTTCCTGTTTGAACTCCAGCGTCTTTGAAATCAGCAACCATCTTACCAATTTCATTTGAGTCTATTCCAACTGCCTGTCCCGCAGCATATAAATCACCTACAGTTTCTCCAAGAGTTATTACATTTGTATTTAAACTATCGGCAATTCCTCTTTGAATATTCTGTACATCTGTTAACCTTCCACCTAAACCTATAACCAATGGTGTCGCAACCGCTAATTCAACAGCTAAACCTTTAATGGCCATTTGGGTTTGACCAAAAGTTTTAGAAATGTCTGCCGACATTATATCAAATTCTCTTACTAAAAATTTGGTTCTATCTGCTAATTTAGAATAACCCTCATCAATTTTTTTTGTAAAATCACTGATAACATCTTGAGCCGCCTGTGAAGACGCTGTACTATTATTTGGGGGATTACCTGGTGGTGGAGATGCTTGCATATTCTAATAAATAGAATAAAACTTATTTTTGATAAGATTCTATTAATTTGTCCACCATATACCTACGAGCATATGTTGGCATTTTTTGAAAATCTGTCCAAGACATATGTAAATCTCGGCTCAGAATAAAAAATTCGTCTAATTGAAATTTCCTATATTCAGAAGAAAACCCGAAAAAACTCCACCCCAAAGGCGATTTCAACATCTACCTTGTTTCCTGACGGGGCTATAACTGTTTTAGTTAAATCTAATCTTGGTTCATTTTCATCAATAAATTTTCTAATGAATTTTGAATCCATAATTGGTAATCCTTCAACAAACTTAATAATAGTTGACTGTGTTGTGTCACCATTAACAGATACAATTTGTTTTTGAAGTTTCATTGTAACTCTTGGAGCGACTCTTCCAGCGGGATATGAATCAGCCACCTTACTAATTTCTTGAATTTCTTTATATAGAAGTGGTTTTAATTTAACGGTTGCTTGTGACTTTGGTAAAACAACATCAAAAGTACCATCTTCGTTGGGGTCTGTAGATGGTTTTCTAAAATCTAATTCGTCCAACAATATATCGGCAGAAAATCTTTTTCCAGTCTCAGGGTCGTTAATACTGATTTTATATTCAGGTCCAAAAGAAGTATTTCTTAAAAATATTAAAATTGCTTCAATATCTCCATTTAACATTTCATCAGGTTTTAAATCTGGTTCGTACAATTTTGAACGAACTAATGTCATAATCATATCATCGGTATTTGAACCCATAATGATATTCTCATCTGCGGCGGTCAAATAACCAACCTTAACAGATTTTTTCTTTGATTTGTAGAATTTACCTTCAGATGGTAATTTTACCACATCGTGTGGTAAATTAAATTCTTGTTGTGCGTATTGTAATAAATTTTCGTCCATAAAAAAACACAGGGAATAGACCCTGTGTTAAATATACCATATTAAATTAATTTATCAATATAAAATAAAATACAAAATTAGTAAACTAAGATACAACGGTCCATTTGTAATGTAACGTCTAATCCTGCTAATTTGTCATCACTATATGATACACCATCCCAAGCGGATTTTGTAATCATACATTGTTCAAGAATCCATTTTTCCACAACAACACCTGTTGGGTCCAACATCTCAAGGTCAACATTCTTTTTATAACCTGCAGCATATCCCATACGACCTGTAACTGATTCAGCGTGTAAACGAACCCACTCCATAAGAGCTTGTGTTGCTGATGGACCAATTGGGTCACGGAATTTAACTGAGATTGGATTCCATTTAAATCTACCAGCTACATATGTAGAAGTGTTCAAAAATTGTATCTCAACAGGGTTAATATCAATACTTGGTCTTCCTGATGATTCTACGAACCATTCATTAATACCTAAAGTTGTGTCAAACCTAAGTATAAATCGGTTCGCTCTTTTTGGTTCGTAAGGAACCGGCATTTTCATTAATAAATCAGCCATGGTATATTTTTTTTTTAGTTTTTTGTTTTAGTTTATTTATTTATAAATACTCGTTGTTTGAAAATTTTTGTGTTTACTTTGATTTTTTAAAAATTATGATTCTTTAGTATCTGGTTTTAGTTCCTCCAGCAGTATAATAAGTCTTTAATACTGGTTCATCTTTAAAACTCTTCTTCATTACTTCTACATTCTTTAAGTCATCATCTGAAAAACCAATACTAGGCACAAATTTATTTTTCACATCATCTTTAACATATAATTTTTTACCCATTTCTTTAGCCTGTCCTTTTACATATGAAATAAATTCTTTCATTGCTTGGACTTTTAATTCCTCGGGGTTGGCGGCTCCTGCGTCTGTACCAAAACTAACAGGATAATATTTGTTCATATCCATATAGTCTTTTATTAATTCCATATCCGATTTGTCCTCCATATTTGAAAGGTCACGGAATTTTCTAAGATTCTTAATTAATAAGTCTTTATTAATACCCATATGGTCAGAAATAATAAGATTATAAATTGCGTCTTTAATTGTCTCGGGGTTGTGTCCACGTGCGGTGATTATTGAAAAAATTGACCCGTTGTTGATTGCCTCCACAAAATCAGACCAAGCGGGACCTGGTTTACCTTTCATGGTATCAATTTTAAATTGTTTATCACCACCCGTTCTAAAATTACGAAAAGGTTCGTCAGAATATCCAACTATTTTACTACCTTTGTAATCAAATGGTTCTACACCAATTTCACTTCTATATTCTGCAAAATCTTCTGTAGACATACCAACTTCATTGTCATTTTCATCTTTAACAATAATTTTTGTTGGCATCATCATGATATTATCATCCCAATCAAAGGCATAATATTTCATGTCAGGCGTACCAACATCATCAAAACCTTCAAGTAATGATGATGTTGGATTTAGTATTTTTTTTCTAATCATTTAAAGATTAAATATTTTCAAATGACGCTCCTGTTGGAGTTATTAAGAATTCAATGTCAATGAATTCCAACGCTTTTGTTGGTTTCAAGTAAATTTTACCCGACATAGTATTTCTGTCTAAATCTTCAGGTGAATTACTTACAGTAACACGGAAATCATATAAACCTCTGTCTCTTCTAATAGCGTCCAAGATAGGGTTAACTGAATCCAAGAAGTCTTGTCTTACCTTAGCGTCGTTTTGTTCAAACAATAATCTTACCGCCACCGCTGAAATTAACTTACGAGCTTGTAATAACAATCTTCTTACGTTAATTCTGTTAAGTGCTGTGTCAGCAATTTGTAATGTTTTATTACCCCAAATTACAGTTCCAACATCTGAGAAAGTTGCGATAGGGTTAATTCTACCTTGGTACAAAGTATCTCTATCTTCTTGTGTAAGCTTCTTACGTGCTTTAACAGCATTTACCAAACCTCTTGTGTAACCCGCAGTTGCGAACCATGGGAACGAAATGTTATCAGTCAACGCTAAGTTTCTACAAACTTCATTTGTTGGTGGTATGTAAATTTGTGTGTTATTTACAGTATCTCTTACCAAAATCCATGGGTAATAAGTTGCTGTGTAGTTAGAATCAATTCCTGTATTATCTAAGTTATTAACCGCTTCTGTTGGGTAGATGAAATCAGCTATATTTGTTACTGGTACAAACATTGCTGTATCAGGTGTTGTACAAATGTAGATTGAATCCGCTCTATCAAATGTTACCATAGAAATTGAATCCTCAACCAAGTTTGAGTTATTAACATAATCAATACCAGGTGTTGCAAATACATTTATGTTAACCGCTTCAGGGTTTGCGAAAGTATTAATACCTAACAAGTATGCGTAGTAGTCAGTATTTGAATAATCTGTAAAGTTACTAATAGCAATTGGTTTGAAAGCTCCCCAACCAGTTGCGTTAGGGTATCTTGTAGTTGGACAAGCTCCCGCTTGGTATCCACTACCACCTAATATAAATCTATCTGTATTTGTTCTACTTTCACTATAAATATCCCAACCATCAAATCCACCTTGTAATAATAATGTGAATTTTCTTGCTTGGATTTGGAAGTATGGATTTGCGGGTGTTTCAGGGTCAGATTGGAATGAAGCAACCCCACAATCAAACGCTGGTGTTCCTGAAGTAGTACCATAAGCAATATTTACAACTGTTGCTCCCGAATCCATGTGGAATCCTTTAGTTACAGTATCCCAAGGTAAAGCATCACCTTCAACACATAAATCAAGAGGTTTTTGTTTACCTTTATATTCAAAGAATAATGGGTCATAACCAATTTGAGATGAAATACCCAAATAAGTACTTCTTACTTTATCACCGCCAGATACCGCTTTGTTATCAAAACCTGTATATGAGAATGGTGGGTTTGTAACAATACCAAATGGTGGGTTGTAAATTACTTCACCTGGGAAGTTGTATGCCACTTTATAAACTGGGAATGGAGAAGTTGCTGAACCGTATGTTCTAATAACATATCCTTCAAAACCACAAGGTACACTTTCAGGATTTGCTTCAGTGTTCATCTCCAACATTATGTACTTAGAATTCAATGAGTATTCTCCATCACTAGTACCAATTTTAACACCAACATAGTTATTGTTTGTTGGGTCCATAGTACAATTTGTGTATTTTTCTATAACAACAGGATTAGCATCTGTATCAAAGAAATCACGAACCGCAATGTCAAAACTTAAGTTGTTAAATGAAATATTTTGGATTGAAATTTTAATTTGAGTGTTTGCGCTATTACCATCAGCAATTGAATAAAACTTAAACAATCTTTCAACTGTAGAACCATTAAGTTCAGATACAACCCACGGTGATTCAGGTGATTGGTATTGTTCCAAGTAGTTAGCAATTGTACCTGTAGTTACAGGGTTTCTTAAACCTGGTAAACTAATTAACGATGAGTTAATACCTCTGATGTAACCTTTGTTATAACCATAAGTCAACATTGTTTGGAATTGTTCTTCAACAAACAATGGTGTTTCAACTCTATTTTTACCGAAGTTAGAAATACCAAATACTTTTGTAATATAATTTGTGTCGTTACTATTCATAGACGCAACAAACGAGAACGAATCTGGTGTTTCAGCGTTGTCAGTATAACCTGAAATCGCAAATTGTGCGAATGGGTTTTGAGAAATTCCTGAATAAGAACCTGAATTATCTATAATAACATCAGTTGTTCCTGTAATTTGATATTGTGGACCATGATAGTCTGATGTAAACAACGAAACACCTCTTGAACGTAAAGTTGCAACAACAACATCATTCCAACCTTCATATGCAGTACCTGAGTATGTATAAGTTTTACCTGTGATAGTTCCTGAATAGTTACCAGAACCTAAATCAGTCATTGCGGATACTACGTTAAAGAAAGAATATCCTGTATAAGTATCTCCTGTTGTAATATCAAAGTTTGCGTAATACCAAGTATCATCACTTGGTGATGTAAAGTCAGCATCATAAACAGAAAGTCCAGACACATTATAAACGTTTGTCTGAGCGGTATATCCTGGTAATAACGAATTATAATCAGATGTTGACACGGTTCCAAAAATGTATGCCGATGCTCCTGAAGTAGTTCCTGAGTTATTAATGATTGTTTGAATTTGATTATATAAATCCGTAGTAATTGTTGATACACCACCATTATATTGTGTGTATGTATTTCCTGTTTGGATTATAGATGGGAATGATGAAGTATATGTAATAGCAGTTCCACCTGTTGTTCCCGTAAAGGTAACAGAGTATGTTGTACCTGTTGATACACTAAGACCCACAGTACTTCCGTCAACATTGGCAATTGTTGTGATTGACCAAGATGAACCCGCATCATAACCAGATAAACCCAACACCCTTGTTACAAACAATTGGTTAGATTGTTGAAGGTATGATTTTGCTATATAAGCCAACTCATATTTTGGGATTTGAGTGTTTACAAATTTTTCGGGGATGGTTCCACCGAAATATGATTCAAAATCATTATAATTTGTAATGAAGATTGGTTCGAAAGCCGGACCTGTTAATGTCTCCCCAACAAGACCAAGAGTGGTTACCCCCACACTTTGAGCTACGAAGCTAAGGTCTCTCTCTGATGTGTATACACCAGGAGATACGAATACTTTATTTGATACTGCCATTTTGTTTTAGTTATTCAGTTTTATTTATTTTATAGATAAATATTAACAGATTTAAGAAAAACTTTACTTTACGCCATCTATTTATAATATGGGCAGATTATTTTCTGCCTTTATTCTACCTATGGAAAAGAAAATAAAGAATTTGAAGATATCAATAGAGTCACACGATATTTTAAAGAAATACTGTGAAAAACACGGTATTAAGATGTATAGATTTTTGGAAAATTTGATTAAAGAAAAATGTCAAACTAAAAAAGACATTTATGGTGAATCATGAGTGGGGATTCCCATTTGAGTTTGGTTGTGGTGGAACATCATAATTTACACCAAACAATTTGATTGCGTAATTGAATGTTGATGGTAATGTTGCATCGGGTCTACTTGTAACAACAAGTCTTAAAGTATCGTTGGTATTGACTTGTATTAATGAAACATCACTACCATAAAAATCAAAAGTTAATTGTCCTTGTGGTTTTATATACACATCAAAATCGGTAATATTTATTTTTGTTAGTAAATTAAAATCACCCGTATAATCAACCATTAAATCAGTTTGTGTTGACCCACTTGGTACAGAAACACTTAAATTATATTCATCAATATTTTCGGGGTATTTTTTTCTTTTTGGTCTTGATGTTTGAGCAGATACTTCAAAAGTATTTAACACACGAGAAACCGCAGGGGCAACTTCAAACTCATCTTCATCCAATAAAAATCCTAACATGGTGAATTCATAATTTTGGATGTAGAATCTTCTTCTTTGAACATCAACAACTGATTCATCAGAAATGGTACCCATAATAATTGGAATGTAATGACCGTTGATTTGTCTATAGGCTTGTCTTGACGCAAAAGTTTGAATCACATTTTTGTTAAACTCATTTAACTCCCTCATTCTATTACAAACAATTTTTACATTATAGGTAATATCAACAGGAACGGGTTGTGGAATTTTATAAATGTCCAAACCTTTGATGTTTCCATTCCAAGACGGAACGGCTGCGTAAAAATATTCTTTTCTGTTTGGAATATTATAAATGATTGCGGGATTGCTTCCGTATTTAACTTCAGGTTGACGAACAACCGTAATAAAAGGTAATGTTGGATTACCATTCAAATCTTGAATGTTCCAAGTTTCTGTAAATTGAGCCCAGTTTTGTGTAGTAATAATTAAATCAATCATTGGTATTATACTACCAGCGACCGTTGTTTGCAAATCTTCTTTAACAAAATCTAAAAACCCCCTATCTAACTCGGGATGCATTAATGACTTTGGTAAAAAAGTTCCATCTTTTTTAATATCTTCAAGCAATTGTTCTCTACGAGCCAAAAGAATTTTTTCTGGCTTGAGATTGATGGTTGGAATAATCTCTTTTCGTTTTCTTGGTAATGCCATTATAATCCCATAAATTCGTTTTCACTTGCAGGTGTTGCAGTGTAAGAAAAGTAAAATCCTTTATATCCACCATAAGTGTGTTTATTGTCATAGTCAGGAATACCTGCGTCCATTATTGAATAATACCTAACTTCGGATTCTGTTATCCAATACCCGATATAATCACCCAATTCAATATCAACTTGTAAATCAGCGAGTTCTTGTTTATAAACGGAAAACTTTAACAAACCAGGTTCATTTTGAATAATTTTACTACTACCTAAAAATTGACTTGACGCTTCTTCAATCCTAACATAAGCATTAATTGATACGGGTGCTAAAAATTGTATTCCGTTTTGTTGTACCTCACCGTAAACATCATCATTAACTGTTTTTGTTCTATCAACCTTGTAAAGTACAATGGTAAAATTCATATCCCCACCAAGCCATTCACGACCCATAGAAATATCTAATGAGAAATCTTCCCCACCAAAAAATTTACCTAATCTTGTAATTGGAACGAGTTGTTGTGCCATACTTGATAAATATACATAAATTGATTATCTTTTATTAGATTGGAAAATACTGAAAACACATATAATGTCTCTGTGTTAGAAAGAAGGGCTCTTGATTTGTTAGAGACATATCAGGGTGCCAATAATTACATCATACGTTTAAGACAAAAACAAATTGATAATAAAAAGTTTTACCCAACTCGTGCTCAAGCCGAGTACATTATAAATTATCACGAAACCGCACCAAAGGTTGCGAAGAAATGGGTGGAACTTGATTCTTATTTTGCCCAAAAAATTGCTAATGACAAATTACTTTCATCTGTACCAACAAAAGTATATGTTGAAAAACTTTTGGTTGAAAAAGATACCGCCTATCATATTTGGGGAAAATATTTTGAATCAGAACAAGTCTATGACTTTTGGATTCCAAAGGTTGCGTTGATAAAAGACAATAAAGTTAAGGATGTTGTGATTGATTATGAAAAATATTCTCACCGTCCACCACTTGAACACCAAAAAGAGGCTATTAAATCTTTGGTTGAGAATAAAAAGTTTATTCTTGCTGATGATATGGGTTTGGGTAAAACAACATCAACTATTATTGCCGCTTTGGAAACAGGGGCAAAAAAGATTTTGATTATTTGTCCGGCATCTTTGAAGATTAATTGGCAACGTGAGATTGAAAATTATTCAGACAAACCAACGTCAATCATTGAAGGTAAAAAATGGGAAGATGGTACTTTTGTTATCATCAATTATGACATCATTAAAAATTTCCACGATGAAAAAAAGAAAGATGATTCTGTTTTATTGAAAACAAAGTTTGATTTGGTGATTATTGATGAAGCACACTACATTCAAAACAAACAAGCTCAAAGAACCAAGTTAATCAATGACTTTGTATCCAATGTTGAAAGACTTTGGTTGTTAACAGGTACACCAATTACTTCAAGACCAATTAATTACTTCAATTTATTGAACTTAATTGAGTGTCCTGTAGCTAAAAATTGGATGGCTTATGTTAAAAGGTATTGTAATGGTTTTCAATTCCAAGCAGGAAGAAGAAAAATTTGGAATGTTAGTGGAGCATCCAACTTGGAAGAGTTAAGAGACCGAACCGCACCCTTGGTGTTAAGAAGATTAAAGGAAAATGTTTTAGATTTACCCGATAAAATCATTACACCAGTTTATTTAAGATTAAAATCAAAAGAATATGAAGCCTTAATGGGTGAGTATTATGATTGGTACGATAAAAATGGTGATTCTGATTCATTAACACTTCAGTTTACCAAACTTACAAAAGTAAGACAGGTGATTGCCGAAGAAAAAGTTCCATCAACAATTGAAATTTGTGAAAACATTGTTGAACAAGGTAAGAAAGTAATTGTTTTTACTAACTTTACCAAAACATTGGAGATGATATTAGAACATTTTGGAAAAAGTGCTGTTAGACTTGATGGACAAATGTCCCAAAAAGAAAGACAATTGTCCGTTGACCGTTTTCAAAACGATGAGAGTGTTATGGTATTTGTTGGGAACATAAAAGCCGCTGGTGTTGGTATTACATTGACAGCGGGTGAGGCGGTTGTAATGAACGATTTGTCCTTTTTACCATCAGACCACTCTCAAGCAGAGGATAGAAGTTACCGTTATGGACAAAAAAATAATGTATTAGTTTATTATCCAATTTTTGACAACACGGTAGAAGGAATCATCTATGACATACTCAAAAAGAAGAAAGACATCTTTGAAACCGTGATGGGTGATAAGGTAGACAATGGCGATTATGTTCAAGAAATACTAGAACTTATAAATAATTGGAGGCGATAATCAAACTTCGGCTTATTTATAATTAATAAACATTAATAAAAGCCGACCTTATGAAGAATCTTAAAAATAGGATTGAAGTAATTGAAGAAGATTTACAAAAAAAAGAAGTTAAAAGACAACAAGAACAAAAAGTACAAAAAGTTGTCGCAGAAGCCAAAAACATTAAGATAGAAAAATTACCCTATTCTTATGCCGCACTAAAACAATTTATTGACCCCGAAACCATGAGTGTTCATTATAACAAACACTACAAAGGTTATGTTGATAAATTAAACGGAGCATTAAAAGATGATGAGGATTTAACCTTAGAAGAAATTGTTAAAACAATAGACAGTTTCAACAAATTCATTAGAAACAATGCGGGTGGTGCCTACAACCACCAATTGTTTTGGAAAATGTTAACACCAAAAACAACAAAACCGGGTCCAATCACACTTAAAAAAATTAATCAGAGTTTTTCATCATTTGCCGACTTTAAAAAGAAATTTGAAGGTCAATCAAAAGATAGGTTTGGTTCAGGATGGTGTTGGTTAGTTCTTACAAAACGAGGAACCTTAAAAATTATGACAACCGCGAATCAAGACAATCCACTTATGGATGTTGTTGACCAAGGTGGTTATCCAATTTTAGGTTTGGATTTATGGGAACACGCATATTATCTAAAATATAGAAATAGGAAAGACGAATACGTAAAAAACTTTTGGAGAGTTGTTAATTGGGACTACGTAGAGTCAGAACTTTCAAGAAAGTTAGATAAAACAGTAAAAGAATCTACAACCGCTAAAGAATTTTTGACCGAAGCGGTTAAAAGTGAACCCTGTTCAACCCAAGATAAGATGGCATCAAAGTTATTGTTTAATACAAACAGAGATGTTCTTAATCTATACAAGAATGCCATCATGCAAATTTTAAAAGATACATTTGCTGATAGATACTACAACAAAGATGAATACGAAAAAGGACAAATGTCGGGTGTTTATAATTTGGAAGGTAAAGGAAGGTCAGTTATAAATTATTTAAACACAAACTACAGTGCATTTTGTGTATTGAAAAAAGATATAAACAAATATCTTACAAAAGTAGGTGAGGAACCTATTATTTTTTCAGATAAAACACCAAAAGAACAAGTTATTGAAATGGCAAGAATGTTGAAGGTTTTAAACAAAGTTAAGTTTAGAGTATTCTCATTGGAGTCTGAAACATTAAAGACAGTTATGAGTGTAATGGGTGTAACATCAGACAAAGGTAATAAAACTGAAGACGCTGTTGTTGAAAAACTAAAAAAACAATTTGGTGATGAAAATGTAACTCGTATTGGTGAACTTGGAAACAAAGAAGATATGATGACGGGTGTTGATGTTAAGATTATGGTTGATGGTGTTGAAAAAACCGCACAGGTAAAACCATTCAGTCACATAACAAGAAATGATGACATGTATAAAGTTGACGGAACCGCAAATGTTAAAAAATATCAAACAAATTGGATGATTTTTATGAAACGTTTGGATGATATGGTAATCTTTGATAATTCAAATACAAAAATCATTGACGGAGTTTATTATTTCCTAATTGATGCCAAGTTGTATCAATTATAATAACCTGATATTTATATACAAAAGACTATGGTAGTTATTGCTGAACCAGAAAGAACCAAACTGTATAACAGGATTTTAAATCAACTTGGAGCTCCATTAAGAGCTGTGGAATTAGAATTTGAAATGATGGATTCATTACTTGAATTATCCATCGGTGACTATACGCAATATCTTTATGACTGGTTAATTGAATCACAATGGACAACATTGTATGGTATGAATTTGGATACCCAATCAGTAGCAAATGCTTTAATTAGACGAAGTCTTGATTGGGAAACACAATACACTTACGCATATTCTAAAATTGTTGGTCTTCAAAACTCAGGTCCTTGGGTACTTAAAAAGGATTACTTTGAATTACAACAAAATGTACAAATATATGAAATACCTGCGGGTCGTGAAATTAACGAACTTTTATGGTATTCACCAGCCGAGCAAAACAATTTGTTATTTGACCCTTTTTCATTGGGTAGTCTTGGTGGTATAGGTGGATTTGGTGGTGTAGGTGGGTTTGCTCAAGCGGGTAACGGTGGAGGATATTTTATGTTATCATCTTATGATGTGTTAGCAAGACAACAAGACTTAAATCTTAAAAGAAGAATTATTCAACCCGATGTTAGTTATCGTGTAACAGCACTTCCCGATGGAAAAAGAGCGGTTATGTTGTATAACACACCTGGTGGTAGATTTGACTTTGGTGATAATGAATTAATGAGAGGCCGTGTTTGGTATTGGTATTATGACACAACTGATGCTGACAGAGACCAATGTCTTAAAGATAATCCCGATATCGTAAAATTACCATCAGACATTCCATTAGACGAATTAAGCTGGATTGATTTAAACGACCCTGCAAGACAATGGGTTAGAAGATGGTTCACCGCATACTGCAAAGAGACCTTGGCTCGTGTAAGGGGTAAATTCAGTGGTAATTTGAAGACACCTGATAGTGAATTAACAATGGATTATCAGTCTCTTCAAACCGAAGCTAAAGATGAAAAAGTTTCTTTAGTGACAGAACTCCAACTAAGATTAGAAAGATTACGTCCTGAAAAACAAATGGAAAAAGAAGGTTCTATTGCTGAAAATTTAAACAAGCAATTAAAATATAGAGCAATGCCAATACCAATAACTGTTGTATAATATGCCAATAATTAAATCAATACCCGCAATCAAAATCATTAATGGTGTTCAGATTAGAACTTCTGAATTAGCCATTGTTTCTGAACCACAATATACCACAAATGGAGAATATGCTATTGTTGTTCGTGGTGTTAGTAATTGTATTTTAAAATTAAATTCATTAACTACGGATAGAGTTAAAATAAAAGCAATGACAAACGTATTAATTTTGCCTGACATCAATTCAATTGATGAAGAGTGGGATGAAATCTCTATTGAAAAAGGTGCTTGTGTAGAATTTGTTTTTATTAACCAATCTTGGTATATCTTATCTTCAGATGGTTTGAAAATTTGGTAATCCCGTAATTTGATTTTCCCAACCTTCTTCTGCTTTTTCGTAGATATAAAAAGGTTCCAATCCACGTTTTTTCCAATAAGACATTTCCTGTTCAGAAATTGTTAACACATCGTTCAAATCATCTTGGTCACCTTCACCTAATGGATGTCCATTAATTAATTCACATTGTGCTGTTGTAAATATTCCACGTTTTTCGGGGTCAGTTACAATGAACGATTCACGAACTTCATCTTTAAACACAACCAATAATGGGTCAATACGTTTGTTAAAAGTCGCAATTGCTCTCGCCACATTATAGTTTCCTGTTAAATCAGGATTTGCTTCCAATTCCGCAGGGTCCAACAAATAACAATTCAAAACCAAACTATCCGCCTTCTTAACCACATCACCGTGAGATGCTCTTAACCCGTTATTTACATAAGTAATCACATCACCCAAGTTAACACTTAAGTTATGGTGAATTGCAAGTTCCATATGTGCTTGACGTGACATTAATGAACCCGCTTTTGTTTTTTGAGTACAACGGAATTTATAATCACTCAAAGAATGTTTAATTCTCGCTCTTTGGGCAATTTTTGCCAGAGGAACTTTCATATCATAAATCTTTTGTAGATATTCATAGTAATACTCAATAAAATCTTTACCCTGACCTTGAAGTAACATCTTAATTCCTTTGTCCAAAAACTCTTCAATATAACCTGGTAATTTCTTTGATTTAATAGTGTTACCAACCAATTTGATTTTACCCTTATCGGTCATCAAAGCGTAATTCTTACGAGCCAAGTTAATACAAGCCGGCCAAACACCATCATTATCCAAAGCCATCTCACCTCTCATGAATATGTCATTGTATTCGGCAATATCCGCAGCCGCACCAACGTATTCTTTACCTTCCACTACTTTCCAATTCAAACCACGACCAATGTATTTACGGTCACTAATATTAGATGGTGATGAAAAGTTCACACCATCCGTATCCATTACCAATGGTTCATAGCCACGTTTCATAAAGAAACCAATCATCTGACGCAAGTATTGTCTACCTGTACAAGTAATTTGTTCACCCATGTACATATCACCCCAATGGAATACTTGTGGTGCTGATAACGCACCAAACATTGAGTTAATAAAGATTTTAATCGGTAACTGTTTACGGTCATATGATTTTGACTTCTTAGGGTCACTCTTTTCAAACTCTTCAGCCAATTGTTTGTACATAATACGAGAATTTCTAAAGTAACCCAATAATCCTTTCATCGCACCTGTCACATCACAATCAGGAAACACATCATGTACTAACTGAATAGATGGATAAAGTGAACTAAAGTCCAATTTCAATACAGATGTAGAATAACCAACTTTAATCAAACGAGACAATCCACCAACAAAGTCAGTCTTATCTTGTTTAGCGGGAATAGCCAAGTTGTATTTATAAGACCAAGCCAACATAATCATCTTCCACAAAGTTGCCGTACCCATCGTACTTACACGCTCATAAGTTGTAGGAACCAACGAAGCCAAAAGGAACGAACCTTGGTTAAACTCGTCATCTACACGTAGGGTTTCATCTAAGTCATCATCAAGATACTGTTCTACAATTTTGTCACCAGTAGTCTTGATATATGTACCAGGAAAACGTGTATCAAGGTCATCAAATTGTGGATTATCGGCCTTTTTATACTTTCCGTTTTTAACATTAAACCAATAATCTTCTTTTTTGGCGTACATAGGACCGATTTCAGTGTGGTCAATGTATACACGGTCTTCATCTTGAATCTCCAAGTACTGAGTTATGTATTTCAAACCCGCAGACTTAATGTTTGAGTTAATCGCTTGGGCTCTACGAACTGAGTGTAAGATATCAATGATGTTATACCCCCACATTGAGGTCTGTGGGTATCTTTCTACCTCATTGGCAAGCTTCAACATTTGTTCTTTCTGAGATATGGTACGTTGGGGGTTAAGTGACTTGGCTATCTTCTTTATATCCAATCCAAGTGCCTTGGCTCTCTCAAAAATCCACAACCAGTCAAAGTTAAATGAGTTATATCCACCAATGATAGATGGTTTAAGTTCGTTAATTGTGTCAAAGAATTTAATTAAACCCAACTTTTCAGTTTCTTCTGTATCACATTCAATTACCTCGTGGAACCCTTTGTTTGTTTTCATTCCAATCATGAATATACGACCATCCTTTGGTTCAAGTGAGGTCGTTTCTAAGTCAAATACAAGTCGGGTTATGTCATTGTATTCTTCATATCCTTTGAATAGTCGTTTTTCTTTCTGAATAAGATATTGTTCAACGGGGGGTAACATAAGAAACTTATCTTTAGCCTTATCACCCCAAGGGTCAATACCACCATCACGGAAAAATTGAATTAATGAACGATATCCACCAAGGCATTTAACTATATAAGTTAAACCATTCTCTAATCTTTCATTATCGTGGGTTTCTAACTTGTCAATGACAATTTTATGTCTTGACATTGCATCCTTTTGTAAACCTTTTGAACCTTGATAAAAATTTAAACCCTTTAGGTCACCGACCCAAGCAAAAGGTATAAAATTATCTTTTATGATTTGTTTTCCCTTACCAGGAACTTCTTTAATTTTGTAGATTGCGTCTGTCACATAATCAAATTCTATGGACACAATGAATTGTTCGGGGTCGCCACCTTCCAAGAACTCTTTAATTTCTTCGTTTGATATCATTTCTATAAATTTTAACCGAGTGACCTATTATCTTCCGTAAAATACGGAGTTTGTCTTACTCATTGGTTAAAGTATAGGTATTGGATTTAACCTCGTCAACAACAAGGACTATCTATAATAAAACTTTCTTGAACATTGATATATAACTCATCTCTTAATGGTAGAATAAGATTTCCTTCAATTCCACCTAAAAGACCATTATTATATTTAATCAAAAATTGTCCAACATAACGACCAACACTATTTGTATCACGAGATGTGAATTTAAAATATACGTAATACTCAGGTAATGCATTTGAGTCGTCATTAACCACTTCTACAATATACGCAGGTTTTGAAACAATTTTTGGTATTCCTGTTGCTTCATCAATCATAGAAAAGAAAATTGACGCACTACCTAAAGAATCCATAAAAGATTGGTATTCACTTCTACCGTCTCTTACCACTTGCATTTTTAAAAGTGGTAATGTCGCGTTTTTCTTAATATTAAATTCCATTACATATAAATACTCATTAAGATTCTTTTCTTAATGAACCATCATAAAAATCAAACCTATCATGTTCAGTAGGTGTCATAAGTAAGAGTCCTGGATTGATTTCTCCCTTGATTGTTTCTTGGAAAATATAACTCATCCAAGTTTGTTCAAATGGATGTCCCCATGTTGTTTCTAAAAACATTTTCTTATTACCATGACGGGTCACAACTTGTGGCCAGTTACAATAATAAATCTCACCAGATACAAATGGAACACCATTGTGAGTCCTCACATGTTTAAATTTTGTTCTTGGAGCATTTGGGTCTTGACCATGAACAGGTAAATTGGGTTTTTCAGGCCAGTGTTCTAATCTAAAGTTTTGTGGGACATTGTACCACGACCATTGGATACCATTATCACCATAAAATTCGCTATAATTAAACTTTAAAAAATCAAAGTGATTGTTTTTTGTAATTTCTAAGGTGTTTTTGTATAAATTTGGAACATATCTATTAAATCCATTCCTACATACCTCACCTTTATTTGGGTAAAAGAACATATCATCTTCAAAAAAGAAATGAAAATCAAATCCATTTTCTTCAGCATGTTCTGAAATCCATTGTCTACCACCACAGATACCTAAATTGTCTTTCTTAATATGTTCAAAACCAAATTCATTACAAATTACCGAGTATTCCTCGGTAGTTGATAAATCAGATGAATTATCCAAAAGATATTTTTTTGGTTTATCTAAAAAATCTTTATCATATTGAATCATTGATTCAATTAATGTTTTAAATTGTTTTGGGCTATTAAATGTTATAACATATAATGCCGTGTTGTCTGTATTCAAATCATCATTAATTGGTGTAAATCCCTGTTTGTTGTTTTTCTCTAATGTTTCATTCTTTAAATCCTCAAAGAATTTCCCAAATAAACCATTTGATTCAATTTCAAAGTAGTCAATTAAATCGGCATGTTTATAACACATGATTGAAAATATTGACTCCTCAGTCCCCATAAGTCCACGAGACAACGTAGATGATAACAAATTGTAATAAATCCCGTTAATGTCCCCTATTGTGTGTTTTGGACCACCAAAGAACCCACCACGTGCAACCATTTCCACCTTTTCACCAACAATTCCATTAAGTTGATTAAAGTTAAATCCGTGTATTTCGTTTTCAGCTTGATATGGGAAACAAACAAATGAAAATTTGTTAATATGGTTAGGTAATTTCTCTAAGACTTTATCATGTGTAAAATAACCAGGGTGAACCGTGTTTGTTAAACCAGCATCAATCCAAAACATCATGTCTGAATTAAATGGGTCCATAATTCTGGCGTCATTTAACAAAAATACCTTTGACATAACCAAAGGATTATACATATCTAATCTTGCTTGTGTTGATTGTGATAACCAACCCGCCTGATTATACCATTCGGGGTTTGTTCTGATTGTTTGTATTTTGTCATAAAATTCATTTTTGAACCATTCTTGACTGCGAGATATAAACAATGTATTATCTTTGTTTCGTCTTTCAAAAACAAATGATTCTAAATCAGAATCACCAAAAATTATCATTGGATTATCAACTTTTAATAGTTGGTCAAATTTATCCAAATAATGTTGAAATGAACGTGACCAACCTTCTTCTAGTTCATCACGTTTAATATTCCAAAGTCCCGTTACTAATGTTATTTTACTCATTTTTATTTTTTATATTTTTAAAATATTTATTCCAATAATTGTAGGTTTTATAATCGTTTGGTGTACCCCAACAGATGTAATTTTCAACCTCAAAAACTTTAACTTTTAAACCATCTTTAATATTTTGATTTAAAACATCATCAACATAAAATTCACCATTTGTTCTTATGTTTTCATTATAATTTTTCTGTAATCCCTCCATAAAATATGTTCCCTTCCTGAAAAACATTGTACCAATTATTGCGTGAGTGATTAAAGGGTTTTCATAAATAAATTTTTTACAAGAAACATGTTTTATGTTATCATTCTCATCAACATCTAACCACGCATATGCGTTCGGATTAGTTTTACTGGCTTGATTATTTCTAAAAGTCCAAACTATTACATCAATAGATTCATCATTTAAAAGTTCTAAATATTTTTTTCTATCATAAAAAACACCATTATCACAAGCGGAAATTAAAATGGGGTTTTCTAAGTTTATATTTGTTTCTTCAATACCTATTTCACAAGTACATGCCTGACCTTCAGTGGTTTCATTAATTGATATAACCTCTGTATTTAAAAAATGATTTTTTAAAGTCTTATCAATACCAAAATCGTCAATATGGTCTTGTAAACAAATAAACACATTATTGTCTGACTCAGGTAAACAATCAACGGCTTGTAAAATCATGGGTAATCCATCAACATCTAAAAGTGGTTTTGGTAAATCATATCCTTCTTCAGTAAATCTTGAACCTTTACCAGCCATAGGAAGTATCAAGGTGGTGTTTGGCGGGTTTTTTATTTTTATTTGTGGGAGATTAATATTTGAGAAGTATTTTGACCAACCTTTATAATTCTCTAAATCATAAGGAGTTCCCCACTGTAACATGTTTTCAATCTCAAATATACCAACTTTAAGACCATCATTAACTAACAGGTTATAAAGTAAACTTACATAATATTCACCATTTATATTAATGTCTAAATCAATAAGTTTTTGAGAATATTCTTTTAATAAATTACCCGATTTAAAATAATACGTACCATTTGATGCGTATTCATTCATTTTGTTGTCAGTAAAAGGTTCTTTTTCTTTTATTTGAATAAGCTCCATATTACTTTCTTTACAGAAAGCATAATTGTCACTACCTAACATATGTGGGTGAAATCCTGTATAACAAGGAATTGCACCATCAAGATTTTTATCATTTACGTAATTAATAAAATTTTCAAAATCCCAATAAGTTCCATAATCACAATAACTCACAATTGTTTGTTTGTTATTATCAATAAAATCAAATATTTGATGAATTGCGTTTATTGGTCCCTTTGTGTTATTAGCAACTTCAAATATTCTACAATTTGGGGAAATATCATTAAGAACTTTCCTCATATTTGTTTGTTTTAAATGAATATCATTACAAATAAAAATAACATCCTTTACACCAGGAAATAAATCAACAACATGTTTTATTATAGGATAACCATCAACATCAATTAATGATTTGGTTTTTTCATATCCAGCGTCTATGAACCTTTTACCAATACCTGACATTGGTATAATTAATTGAATATTATTATCAATCATATTAAAATGGCATATCAATGAATTTTTCGGGGTCATCAATGATTTTATTTATAATTAAATCATTCATATTGTAATTGGCTCCCTTAAAGTGGTTATAAAAACTAATAATTTTATCTTTAGTTTCTTTATTGTTGAATATTTGGCTTGTGTCGTGTGAAAAATTATAAAATTTAAGATTATAACTATCATAAACACAATTTGACTCAAGTATGTTAGTATCTGAATATTTGTTTGGTATTTGGGGAATATTTAATCTTTCTAAGATTTGATTAGTTATCCATATATTGAAATAAGGTGTTAAATGATTTTGTGTGACAAATAATCTCTTATCTTTATAATGTTCTAATATAAAATCAGATACTTTTATATCACAAATTTCATCTTTCTCTTTCAATAATTCCATACAAACATTCATTCTTTCTTCAAAATAAAAATCAATTAAACCATTGTCATACAAATTTATAATTTCATCAATTTTACGTTTTTCTAAAATCAAAGACATTATATTTTTCCATCCACAATTAATTAATGTTTGAAGTGTCCATCTTGGCGAAGCGTCTTCCCAATAAGTGGTATAAAATGATGAGTTGTATACATAGGGAAAACTAATTTTTACACAACTGTCTTTTAACATTGATTTTAAATTCTCTGTACCATAAACTCCGTGACTTTCTCCAAGTGGTTGGTATATAAAAACATCACAGTTTTTAAGTTCATCAACATCAATATTTACTAATTTTTTTGTTTGTTCTCTATCATGATTCACATAGGATATTAAATCATAATGTTTTTTGAATTCAGGTAAATTATTTAATAATTCATAAACATAAATAATGGCCTGACAATTGCCATATAGTATACATTTTTTTTTCATTTTTTTAAAGTAATTTTAACCAATCTTTATAGTAATAGATATTTTCTAATTCCGACCACTTAGTATACACAATTTGACTATCTTCTAAAAGGTATACAAAATTGTTTTTATTAATAAAGGATGAAAACATAGAAAAACCAGAATATCTTTGAGATAATAAAACATTTTTTGAAATGGACATCAAATACATATCATAATATGTTTGTTCAAAATCAAATTCAAATGATGGGGTTTTTAAATAATAATCCTTATACATATTTTCCCATTTTAATTTTTCTTTCTCATCATCAGAACAAAATAAAATTTTTGAGTTTGGTTTTTTTTCTAAAAAAGAATCAATAGCAATTTTAGTTAATTCATTTAAATCATTTAATTCTCTATAATCAATTACCTCGTTATTTAATTTAGACAATCTTACTTTATCTTCTCTTCTTAAGTGTACTGTTAAATCAGGAATAATATCTACTTTTGAAACATCTATAAGTTTTTTTGTTGGTTTAAAACTATTACAGACAGTATAAAAAGTTTCAATAAATGACTTCAAATCTATTCCCAATTTATTTGTTTTAAAAGGGGAATAATAACTCATAATTAAATTATCGTTTAATACGTATTTTTGATAAAACGTTATTGGTGATTCAACTCCACCAATATACCCATCAAAATATGATAAATTTAATAAATCCGATTCATTTTTTTCAATAAATGTGTTTTCAGGTAATTCAAAATATTTTAAAAAATTTTCATGTTTATAGTCAGAATATCTAACATCTTTAAAAAATTTACAGATGTGACCACTATTATCTAATTTTAAATTGTCTAAACTTGTGTTATCATCTTCTTTTGTGTGATAGTAAGATTTACCATCCCCATGATTACTATATAGTGGTTTCCATTTTGAACTAAAATCTGAGTTGTTTAATTTAGCATATGTTGCTATTAAAGAAAAATCAATAAGTCTATCACACAAACCAGATAGTGGAGAGTTAGTCCATATTAAAGTATTATTATTCATAAATTATTTAAGTATTTGCCAATTTTCGGGTATAGGATTTTCATAAATTGTGTAACCTTCTCTTTGGTTAGCATAATAATGAAAATACTTTGGGATTTGTTTTATTTTTTCGTTAGTTAAAGATAAAAAATAAATCAAAACTGAATAACTTGAATCAATAAAATGAATTTCTTTTGCGTTTTCTAAAATTTTAATTTGGTCAACCATAGTTTTTGAACCATCGTTTAATTGGTGGACATAAATGTCATTAGGTAATTTAGACTTATCAATATTTATCCCTCTTTGACTATCATCATGTAATACAATGTAATCTTTTTCAGGTAACAATTCATATTTTTTATTTTCACTATCGTCATCTCTGTAAACAGAAAATTCAGTTTCTCTAACTTTTAAATCAAGATTTTCAAACAAATAAAAAGAATGTGAAAAAGAAATGTTGTTATTTATATTTTTTCCTAAAAATGATTTCCATAACTCATAATCTTCTTTAAAACAACCAACTTTAATATTGTCATAATCACTCCACTCTGAATAATCAACAAATTTGTGTGTATCATACTTTGTATCATATCTACAAGAATAATGGTCTGATTGCATACAAATCAAACAAGAACTATTGTATATGTTTTGGTTAATTAATTTAGGTATAACACATTTTATATTTGGTTTGTGTTTATACATTTCTTCAATAACAATCCTTCTTGATTCGTCTAATGCAAATATAATTAATTCATCGTACAAATTAGCATAGTAATTACATAATGAATTATTTGTAAATAAATCACCAAATCCTTGGTGATGCATTATTGTTGCTTTCTTATTCATATTAATTGGTGTTATTTTTTACTTGATAGTCAACCCAGTTATATGTTTCTTTAAGACCATCAATTAATAATTTGAAAGGTTCCCATCCTATTTTTTTACGAAAAAGTTTATTATCCGATTTTCTACCTTTCACACCTAATGGACATTTAAATCCATACTTATTTAAAAATTCATCACCGTAAAGATTGTCTATTTTTACATTTTTCTGAGATATATCAATTGTCATTTGGGCTAATTGATTTATTGTTACCATCTCTTCACTTCCTATATTTACGGGTTCCATAAAATCACTATTCATCAAACGTTCTACGGCCTCTAAACACTCATCTATAAATAAAAACGAGCGTGTTTGTTGACCATCACCCCACACTTCAATAGAACCATTATCTTCACATTCAGAAACCTTTCTACACATAGCCGCAGGGGATTTTTCTTTACCACCTTTCCAAGTACCCATAGGACCAAAAACATTATGAAATCTACCAATTCGTACATTTAGATTATAATTTCTATGATAAGCTAAAAACAATCTTTCTGAAAATAATTTTTCCCACCCATATTCTGAATCAGGATTTGCTGGATAGGCTGAAGACTCTTCACAGTTTGGATTGTTTGGGTCTAATTGATTATGTTCAGGATACATACACGCAGAAGATGAATAGAATATTTTCTTTATATCGTATTTAACCGACTCATTTAATACATTTAAATTTATTAAAGATGAATTATGCATAACGTTTGCATCATTTTCACCAGTAAAAATGTATGCCGCACCACCCATATCTGCCGCCAATTGATAAACTTCATCAAATGAATCACCAATTACCTCATCAATATGATTTTCAAAATCAACAAATTTTGTTATAATTTTTTGGTCAGGAGAAAGTAAAACGTTTTTAACAACATTAATATCTTTTAAGTCTCCCTGTACAAATTCATGACAAATTTCATTTTCTTGAAAGTATTCGTGTTTTTTTACATCACATATTCTGACCCAACACCCCTCATCTTTTAATTTTTTTGCGAGGTGTCCACCGATAAATCCACCACCACCTAATACTAAAATTTTTTTCATATTAATTTAAATAATTTGCCAATTTGTTAAAGTTTTTGGTTTAAGAAACATTTCTTTATAACCACGTAAACAATATGTTGATATTGTAATATGATTAAATAATTCATATTTACTATCTACTTGATATAAAAACGCTCCCCATACAGAATCCAACACATGAATATCTTTTGCGTTTTGAAGTATTTTAATATAGTCAAAAAAAGTGTTTGTTGACTTATTTAAATCAACTAATTTACTTGTAGGATGTTTATCTCTAATACTTGAAATAATACTATCATTTAATCCATGGTATAACACATAATCATTACCATGTTCCGCAACAAATTTTGAATATGTAGATTCTTCTAAGTTTAAATCTCTATCAAACTCAAACATTGACACTCTTTCAGAGTAATCAATCCCATATGATTTATAAAATTTCTCAACAAAAAAAAGATTATGGTCTCTATTACTAAATGCTCCTTGATAAGAATCATTTCTATAACCATCAAACATACCAAAAATTAATAATGAATTATTGTGACGGTAGTCGTTTAAAAGAGATGATAAATTATTATCAATTTGAGATTTATCAACATAACATGCGGTCACATTTGGTAAAGATTTTAAGTAAAAATCAATTATCTCCTTAAAATCGTTTCTCATTAATAAATTAATTTTATTAAATTTCTTTGAAAGAATATTAACCAATGGGAGACAGTTAATTACATCTGTAAAACCTTGGTGAAATAAAATTGTTCCTGTATTATTCATTTTATAAAAATTTTAACCAGCTAGTGTCATTATATGTTTTGTCGGGTTTACCAAAAGTTTCATTAACCGCATTTACAACACCCATAAAACATGCTTCTAAATAATCGTGACCTGCAATAATACCGCCTTGTTTTATTTTGGGTAGCCACATATTAATATCTTCTTTACAAGAATTATACGAATGGTCACCATCAATATATACAAAATCTAATGAACCATCGGCAATTTCTTTAACAAATTCCTTAGAAGTTGTTTTATGTTTTTTAATAACACTAAAATTTTTTGTTCTAATATCAAAATTAGATTCAACAACGCTCATTGGGTATTTATCTGAGCAAGCATCACCTGGTGCGTATCCATTGGACCATGGGTCAATTGCATGTAACTCCTGTAGTCCATTTATATTATCCGCAAAAATGATTGTTGATTCACCTTGGTAGGAACCAACTTCAACCATGTTTGTAATTTTATTGTCTAAATCGTTTATTAAATCAATCAACCCTTGTTTGTAGGTTGAGTTTCTACATGTTGCTTCATGCAACTCAATTAATTCAGTCATTTTCGTGTATTATATCATATAGTTTATAGTACTCATCACCAAAAATATAATGAAAAGTAATTTGTTTTTTTATTTCTTCGTTAGTATAGTTCCAATATTTGGGTTCTCTTGGATTGAATAATGAACTATTGATTTGTTCAATATTATTGTCCGAACAAAAAATACCAACATTCGCATCTGCATATGGTGTTTGTTTGGCATTATAATCCCCATTTTCTTCACGGAAATAACCGTATTTACCCGAAGGGTATGCGTTTTTTAGAATCTCTAAGGCTTTAAAATTAAATAATGTTCCAGCACCACCTGAATGATAGTTTATACCAAAACCAGCACTATTCTCATTCAAACGACCTATTTTTACAATTTCATCTGTGGGAAGTGTTTTGACCAGTTCAATTAAATTTTTATAGTTAACAAAACTATCGTCATCAACATTAATAAACCAATCAAAATCTTTACAGTTTTCAAATAGATAAACAAAAGATTTTAAATTTTTTTCAGGGGCACTTTCATAAGTTTTATTATCCGTAACTTTTACGGTATGATTTTCTTTATCATCATAATCTGAAATTATTAAATAATTTTCAAAATCTTTTAACCAAGTATCTTGAATAATTTTAATTCTAGAATCTAAGTGTTTTTCAGATGAAATAATTGTAACTAATATTTTCATAATAAAGTATAATGATAATCTCTTTTATCTGTATCTAAATAAATTTCACCAACAAATTTACTATCATCTCTTTCTAAAGAAAATGGTTTACTCCATGGTTCCATGGCGTGAAATGAAGAATTCACATAAGAACTATCAATATAATTTGGGTAAATAATGTCTCTAAGAAAATGCATATCCCACCATTTTTCATACCAATCAACATCTACCCTATAATTTTTAGATGTATTGTATTCTATGCAGGAACTTTCCATATTAAAATTTGGTTGTCTTCTCATACCCCACATCCCACCTAAAATATGGTATCCGTGGTGTGGATGGTCTCTCATTATGTGTAGTATTTTTTCACTTTCAACCCACTCATCAACAGACACTTTTTCTCTTTCAGTAATTCTAGAATCAATATCACGAACAATAAATAACTCAACATCTTCATCATCATTTGGTAAAAATCTCCATTGCATGGCACTTATTAAAGGATTTGTAATTAACTTGAATTCAAGTTTATCATAATCAATATTTTTTTGAATTTCAGAAATATCAAATAACTCGTTATGATATAAGTAAATGTGCCAATTTGGATAGTACTTTTGAATTAAATTAATGTTTTGATACAATCCACTAATGTATTTGTTGTGATTTGTTTCCATAACTCTTTCCCAATCTAAGGGTGCTTTATACAAACAAAAAGATATTACTCGTTTCATGTTAAAAATGTGTGTCTATCATTTAAAAATTTATTTTTGTATTCATTGTGTAAATTAACCCAAGTTGAATAATCAGAATTATAATGAATGGCCTTTTTTTCAGGACATAAACTACATACCTTTATGTGGGTTAATGCCTTATGCTTATAACCAAATAAATGTGCTCTTATGGACATATCTGAATCGGCATAATAATATTTAAAGTCGGGGTGATACATACCAATTTCTCTAAAAATGTTTTTTCTATAAATTCCATAATTCATGGTTATTTCACCAATAGTGTCATATTCATCAACAATACACCACCCTTTATTCTTTTGATTTTCATGGTAACGACCTGTTATCCAATCATCGTCTGACACGTCAGTTCTATGACCATATTTCCAATTGAATAAATAAAAATCGTATCCGTCTTCAATTTCTGAAATTACGTCATCCCATGAATTAACTAATAAAACATCATCATTCCATTGACAGACTAATTCATGAGTAGCCTGTTCAATACCTAACTTCATAAAGTCAGGATAACTACTTCTTCCACCAACTTCAATTAACTTTATCCTTGGGTGGTTTAATTGTTTTATATATGTGGATGTTGGATTATTTAATTCTCCTCCATCAACTAATACCAATTCTAATTTTTCGTGTGAATCAACGGTATTTTTAATTAAATCTGGTAAAAATTCCAATCGTTCAAGTGTTCCAGTAACAATACTTATCATAATATTAAGTATAAATAGATTTAGATATGTTTATATAGTCAGTACAAATTGCGTATACATTTTTTGTTGTGGTAGATATAAGGTCAGTATCACTTAATAACGGAATTATACATTTATCATTTAAGTTAAGTTCTAAATCATGAACCCAAATATGGTTAGTGCTTGTTAACACAAAATTATCTGATGTATGACAAAAAAACATGTATGGTGTTTCATAATTTTTCTGTAATTCACACAATCTTGATGCTGCATTTAAATTTTTACAATGAAACCATATTTTATGTTTTCTTTTTTCTATCCAAGTTTCCGATATTTCATAATCAGGAGTATCGTGACCTAAAAAAAACTTATTGTTTAAATAGTTAATATCCACCTCAACATCATAACCCGCAGAAATTGCGGTATCAATATATGATGGTGAATTTTCTCTACTTGGATTAGGGCCAATCATATTACCTCTATGTGAAATTAATTTCATATTTCTTCAATTCTAAGTGTTTTATCATCAATGAATAAATCGTAATAAGGTTTTGTAACATTTAATTCGTGGTGTTTAGCACCCCACTCATTAAGTTGTTTTTTTGTTAAATCATACCAATTTATTTGTGTACGACTACCACGAGCTGTCCAATATACAATTGTATTCCCATCATCATATAATCTATTAATTTTATCAATATTTTCTTTGATGGGTTTGGCGTTGTAGTAGTTTCTAGGTTCTGGTGTTTCACAGATTGTTTCATCTATATCAACATAAATGACTCTTGTTTTATTTATTTCCATTTTGTTTAATAAGGTTTTGTCTATAAATTTCTTTTTTATCAGTAATTAGGTTATTAACTTCAGTTTCATTCAAAAAATGTGTCTTACCTAAAACGTGACTACCAATAAAAATTTCGGCAGATTTTTCACAAATATCTGTAGACATTATACATTCTTGAATTGTTTCTCCACAACAAATAATACCATGATTTTGTAGTAATATTAATTTAGGAAAATATTTTTCTTCTTTAATAAAAAGATTAATACAATCTTTAATAACATTTGTTAATTCTTCACCAGGTTTAGCATATGGTACAAAACAAGATTTAGTACCATTAAAAATAACTTGGTCAGGAAATAATCTGTTTTGTGCAAATGTTTTACTTAACTCACTACATAAAATTTTTACAGTATTTGATGGGTGTGTGTGAGAAACATAATTAATGTCATCAAAACTTAATAGGTAGGTGTGAAAACTTAATTCCATACTACCTCTTTTTTTAAAATTATTTAATTGATTACCTTTAAAATCAAAAAAGACTAAATCTTTTTTTGTGAGAGATTCTAATCTTGTCCCACTTGCTTTAATAATTAAGCCATTTTTATACTTAGAGGAAACATTTCCTTCAAAACCGACACAATGTTTTGATACAGATTTAGATAGTTCTAATATTTTTTTCATTATTATATCTTATTTTAACCATTATAGTTAAGATTCAATATAAAATATAATATATAGTCATAAAAAGTGTAATTCTTATTTATATCAAAAAAGATTAATCTTTTATAATTTAAGAATGTTACCTTGTTAAATCTATTTTCGTCTTGTAAATCAAATTCAATTTTATTGTCGGATAATTTTTTTAATATATGTTTAATATTAAATGATTTGTCAATTAATAGTTCTAAACTTAATTTAGGATTAACGTTCAAATTTTGTAAGTCAATATCATCAATTGTGAAAAATTTTATTATAACATCGGCATTGTCTTTTTGGGGTAATATAAATTGTTCAAAATCAGATTCTCTATTTTTTATATTAGATAAAACTTGGTCAGGAGTATATCCTCTCTCTTTAACATCACGTGATATTTTCCACTTCTTTTTTAATAAATCATCAGTATCCATATAAATTTTTAAATCATAAAGATTGTTTTCAGATTGATTAAATAAACTATGAAGTCCACAGACAATTAAATTGTTTGATGGTGAAATTGGTTTTTTTTCTGTAAATTTTCCGGTTGAATGGTCATAATCAACTTGGTAAATTTCATTTCCAACTTTTAAATTGAAAATATCCTCACTCATTTTTGTAATATGATTTGCATTTGGATTTAAATGAGTGTAAGTTTTCCAATTGTTATTTGTTCTTTCCCATTTGTGATATCTATCACATTCTAACAAAAAGGAATCCGTAAAAGAAATTTTTAATAAATTACTTAATGTGGATTTTCCCGAACCAGAGTCACCACAAATGGCAAAAACATTACATTTTGATAAAATAAAACTATAATCTAAATCAAACAACGTATAGTTAATTTTATTTGAATTCAAATATTCATAAAGTAATGTTTCAGGACAAGTACCGTATAAACTAATTAAATTCTGAATGTTGTTATAAATGTTAAAATAATTGTTCATTATTTTGGAACTTCCAAAAGCAAACGCATCACAAATGTAATTGTCCGTTGGGGTTTCTAACTTTAATTTGTCTATTTTACTATCTTCAGGAATAAACAAAGAATCCTTTTCAAAATTAAAAAAATTGGTAGACTTAATTAATAAATCAGGTCTAAGTCGTATTACTAAATCATATTCTTTTCCCGACAAATCCTCATTTATTTTTCTTATTTCATTTAACTTATAAAGTTTTGACCAATGATTTATTACATTGTTAATTTTTTTATTCTCATCGTAAAAGATATTATCTTCAACAAGGGTTGTAATAGGATTTAAAAGATTTTTGATATGATTTAAATCAGATTCACTAATTTGATTAAAATATTTATCCTCTAAATTTTCATTATTAGTTATGTGAAGATAAACATCAACGTTTACAAAGTTATTAATAATTTCTTCTTTAATAAAATTAATATTTTCTTGGTAATTTCTAAGATAACCTGAAATTAATAACGCAACCTTCATCGTTTTACTATTAAAAATTAGTTTTAAAACTATCTAAATTTATTTCCCATGGTGAATTTAATCCACCATCTAATTTAATACAATCTTTTGGATTAACTTGTTTACTCAAATATTTGGTATCATTATTCCAAGCGGTTAACATAGTATCACTATATGAAATAGTTAGACAATCATTTTCCACTTGGGTTATCTCCCCGACAATATTATCAACCTTCACTCTCATGTATGTTTTAAACTCACCATTTTCTGTGTGTGATGTGTTATCAAATAAGTTTAAATTAACTTTATTTAATGAATATAAAAAACGTTTATTTATATCTAAAAAAAATGGAGATATGATGGCTGTTAAATTACAACTTTTTTTGGAAAATAAAACATTACAAATACCACCACCTATTGCACCAACAACTTCTTCAACATTGGCAAATAAAAGTATTTTTTCCGTAGTTGTCATGTTTTCTGTGAATACCTCTGTAAAACCATTTTCAATTAAAAAATTAACCAAAGAATCTTCGTTGACTAATTTACGTTTAGTTGTGTAGTTTGTACCTATATTACTAAAATCACCATGTAACCAACTTCTTCGTGAAATATAAACTTTCTTAGGTAAATTTTCTTGATTAGTATCTTTACTCACTCTCTTAACAATTTTACGATATAAATCATAAATTTCATTTCTTGGGGGTAAATTAGAATCAAAATCGTGTGTATATGATGTTGATACTAAAATTGATGAGTACTCAGTATTTTCATCTATTATTTTAATATCATTATCTGTAATTCCCAGTATATCTAAAAACTCAGAAACAAATCTATAATGTTCTTTTTTATTGGGATTTGGATAATTCATTAATAGTTTTAAATTTGGTTTTGTTTTCTTCATTTCCATAAAACTTATCAAATATGGTAATGTGTCATAAACAAAATGAAAATAATTATCGGTATTATAAATAAAGTAGAATAAACTTTCTGACTCAAAATTTTTAGTTGTTTTTTCCTCATCAAATTTAATATCTTTTGAAATTCCTTTCAAAGACATTGTGGTTTCTTGAATAGGATTAACTATTTGATTTGTTTCATTTGAAATAAAAAAAATGTTTGGATAAAATAAGGATTCTCCAGTTGGGATTACATTTTTTAATTCATAGACATTTATTTCTCGTTGATTTGAGTCAACAGGAAATAAATTAATTTTATCAATTATTTCTTTATACGATACAAGATTCATTTAATTTAACTCTTCAAGTATTTTATAAAAACTTTTATTTAACCTTGTATGTTCTGCCATATCTGTACCTCCAACTCTTTCATCTTCATGCCACCAAATATCAAATTCTAATGTTACAAATAAATCAGGGTGGTTTCTATACATTAATGTCATTATGTCTTCTTCGTGATATAGTCTTTTATCATGTTCAGTAACTTGATAAACATATTTTTTGAAGAGTGTGATTATCTCGTTTAATAATTCTTTTTTTCCACCAAAAAAACCACCGATGATGTGTCTAGAATTATCATATTCATTAAAATGTAATTCATTGACAGTACCTGACCAAAAATTTCTTGAGTTTTCTTTTGAAACAATGATAATTTTATCACCACTTTTAGAAATTAAATTGTTCAAAAATGTATTATTAAATAAAGAACTTTCATAATATTGACTATTATGAATACCTGTTTTTGCCAAATATCTGTTTGGTATTAAACCACAATGTGACAAACCAGCATCTATCCAATAATAATTGTCATAGGACATATCCTCCATTGATAACCATATGAACTTCATATACTGAATCTCAATACATCTATCCCCTCTTTTAGTTCCTTCATAGTCTTTGTATTGACCAATCAAATCAGAAAATTCATTTTGTTTTAAATCAAATTTAACAAATTTAATTTTTTCAGGATTTATATTGTTTTCAACATAGAAAAAATCAACTAATTTATCGTACTCATCATCAGATGTGTAACATATAAAATCTGCGTCTGTCATTTTTAATAATGATAGTAAGCTCCAAAAATAATGACCCTGTCTACCATTTCTCCCACCTAATTCAGTTCCATATAAATTAGAATAAATTGCTGTAATAATTTTAGTTTTCATATATAAATTCTTTATGTTCGTTGTTTTGTTTAGTTATTTGATTACGTTCGTAATCTAAAAATTCGCCAGAAATTTTATATGGAGAATACCCATTCCAATTATAAGTTTGTATATAAAAATTACTATAAGACCCTTGTGTGACATCTGAAAAATCACTTTTTTGTGGTGCTATTGGTAATATTGGACAGTAACTTTGTTTTTTTGTTGTTATGTTATTATAAATGTACTCATCAATTGCATAATAACCTTGTAAATTATCGGTCACAATTTGTTTAACATCATTAAATATTGATTTATGATATACCATCATATTTGTTGCAAATACACCCCTATGTCTTTCTTCTTTAGGTGGAAAATTAGTAATATCAATTAACAATTTATGGTTTTTACTAACATCAACAGGTCTATTATGTGTTGGGGATAAATTTAAAATACCAAATTCAGTATTTTCTAACTCAATGTCCAATTTTTCAATAAATGATTTTGCGTATGGCATAAATGAACAATCATCTTCTATAACCATAACATATTCATAATCTCTTTCAATTGCAATATCTATGATTGCAATATGAGATAACGTGCATCCTAAATGACTACCTGTATCAACAGCTTTGAATAATTCATAATCCCACCCAATGTATGACATTTCTTTTTGGATGTGTTCTAATCTGTCAATACGTTTTTCTAAATTTAGAACAAATTTTGGTATTTCATTTAATTTCATATCTTTATATTTTTTCCCAATTTTCCCACACAAACTCATAATCATAAGTTAATTTGTGTGTTAAAGTTAATTTTTCTCTTATCCAATTTCTTAAATTTACAGAATCTGGTATAAACTGATGAAATTGTACCTGTATGTTTTTAAACATATGTATAACATCATTATCAATTAAACTCTTTAATACTGGAAATTCATCACCCTCAATATTAATCTTTATTAAATCAATGTTGTCTATGTTATTTTCATTTAAAAATTTAACAAATGAAACAACTTTGGCCAATATTTTATTTTCAGCGTTAATATAAAAAGAACTTCCATCGTTTAACAATGCAATCTCAATTGATTTATCTTCGTCTGAAATTCCAAAATTATAAACTTTTATTTTTTCTTTATCTTTAAATTTTTCTACCAAATTATTATATAACTCAGGTATAGGTTCAAAAACATGTACATAACATTGATATTTATCGTAAATTTTTTGAGTCCAACTTCCGTGATATCCACCTAAGTCAAACACAATTGAATTTTCGTTTAGGGGGTAATTAACTCTTAATGTGTCGTCACCACCAATTTTAAACCATTCTTGTAAATCTTCGTAATTCATTTTTTTATTTTTTTTATGTTTATATGATAACCCAATTTTCTGGATAAAGGTCATCTGTAATGTATGAATGTAATGTCGGACCAAACCATTTTTTTGGTGATATTACAATATTTTCTTTTTTATTTAACCATGCACCCCACCAACTAAAACTACTATTTGCAATAATATTATTATTACAGAATGACATCAAATACAATTCTTCATAGTCGGATAAATCGGTAATAAAAACTTTGTTTTTAATATATTCAAACTGTGTTTTACAATATTCAATATCATCTGAAAATATTAAATAAACTGATTCAGAACCAATTATTTCATATGATTTTTGATAGTAATCATGTGATAAAACTGGATGGTAATTTTCTAAATGAAGATAATCACCTCGTCTTACATGTATAGAACAAGTTTTATTTTTTAATATTTCTCCGTATATAGATTGTAATTTATTTTTAATTTCATCATTTGGTTCAAACAAAGATAAAATTCCTTCTCGGTTTTTTTTAAAATATTTATCACTTTGAAAAAAACCTGATAATTTTATACTTCTATCAAACTTAGGTATTTCACAGTAATGAAAACTACCCACATTATAAACTTCATACGGTACTTCTGTATTTGAAAATTTTACTTTTTGAAATATTGTGTTTTTATATGAGCTTAATGGGTTGTGTCCATTATAATGTTTAGTTTCATCAACAATAAAATCTGAGTCTTCGTCTATTGAGGTAGAATACCCTGTAGCGATTTGAAACATTGTATTACCAAGACCTCCGTGTATATTTGTTGAAATAACATTCACTTGTTTTAATCTTTAAACATTAAATTTGATTTATCATCATATCCTCGTCTATGTGCAAAAATTACAGAACCAATAGATTTTGCACCTTCCAAGTTTCTACTTGAATCCGTCCAATATCCGTATATGTCAATTTCTTGTTTTGAACAACCATATCTTGAAGCCAATATAGACAAAATACTTTGGTCATGACGATGATTTTCTTGATTTCCATCTAAACAACCTTCAATTAACGAAAACGCATACGCATCATCAAATAATTGTTGATATTTTCCATTAGATTTATATCCAACCAATCCAGCCCAAAGTTGGTTATCACTAAGTTCGCTTTCTGTAGCAGAAACACATTCAACACATTCTGAGTGTGTAAAATTTCTATTTATGTGAACATCACCAACTAAAAATATTTCTTCGTTTTCAATCTTATCATAGATTTCTTTAATTGATTTCAAAGGACATGCTCCTGAGTCCAACCATAAAACATTATGTCCCAAACTACTTGCATTTTTCATACAGTAAATTTTATAGATGTAAGATTTTGGTTCCAAAAATTTTGAATGTAATTCTGTTGCGTTTGATGGGAAATTTAAAACTTCAACATTTTTTAATGTGTTTAAATAATTAATTTCATTTTCTTCCAATCCCAAGTTAAAAACAAAAATTCTATCAACAACTTCCAAACTATCTTTATGTACATTACTTATCAATGTTAAAAGAGAACTATAGTAGGGACTATTGGTCGCGGTAACTAAAATATTATTATACATTTTCATTTAAATAAGTTTCAATTATTTTTTCAGGGTAAATATATTTTTTAGCAGATTCAAAATTACTTTGGATTGAATTTATTTTAGAGTTATACAATTCCACATCTAAAGTATCAATAATTGTTGATAATTCATTTTCATCGTTGATGAAAATAACACCATTAGTATCAAAATAATTTTCAATGTTTTTTGTACCCCAATAAATTGGAATGGTACCTGTCAAGAAACAATCTAATAGTTTTTCAGTAAAATAATCCGACTCAATTGAATTTTCAATTACAACTGAAAATCTATAGTCTTTTAGACCATCAACTTTTAAATCAATAGGTTTATCACAACCACTACCATAAAAATCAATTTTACCACTATCTTTAAACATATTATAGATTGAGTGTCTTAATCTATGACCATGATTCCAAGTTTTCCATGAAAAAATTGTGCTAATAGATTTTAATTTTTCGTGAATACCCATATCCTCTTCTCTCATCCATGTTCCACCAGCTGGTATGTAAACAAAATTATCAATTCTGTCGTTTAAATCTTTTATGAAACTAAAAATATATTTAAAATTTTTGTAGTCTCTAACAGCCTTTCCTTGATGGTCACCATTAATAATGGGTGGTTCTAATAACCAAACACAATTAATTTTTTCGGGATTTATTTCTTGTGAAAATGCCATACTGTCGGTGTATATTGCAATATCATACTCGGTTGTTGTCCTTGACCATTCTACAGGACTTGGTAAATTTAAAGATATCCCTGACACACCGTCAAAGTTACCGTCAATTAATTTTATTGTTTTTGTCATATAAATAAGTATTATAAATTACCTGTTATTCTTTCACACCAATCTTTAGATATTGAGTGTGGCCAAACAACCCAATACTTAGGTTTATGTTCTGTTTGGAATTCTCTCCATACCTTACAGTAACCATCTGGGTCATTCATCATTCTATTGATTTCATCTTTGTCAGCATCTTTTCTGTTCAATGTCTCATCATTTTCACCGTGGAAAGCAACAACCCAAAAATCATAATCTTTTTCAGGGACTTGTGAGAATCCAATATCAATACAATGTTTAAATACTTGAGCAAAGTTTTTCTTCCACTCTTCCTCAGATTCAAAATTATATGGGTTTGGTGGGTAATTCTTATCTAACGTATGTTGTTGAACCGCTCTTTTTTCAAATAAAAGACCTGAATATTTTTCATAATCTCTTAATGTCCTAACGGGTCCAAAACCATAAGGTCCATCATGTCCTTCTTGTTGTTCACCATCCATACCAAACAATTTTCTATTGGTAAAATGTGAATGACTATTTTTATTTCCCCACTCTTTATCATCATCCCACTGTTTTGTTCTACCTTTACGAGTATATTCGTGCCAAATTAAAACTTTATGTGGGTGGAATAAATCATAACCCCAAGTGTAAGCACGAGCAGCAATTGATATTTCTTCACCGTGGAAATAGTATTCAGGATTGTGTTGTACTTCTTTTGAGAATTGTCCTAATGTAAAACAGTAGTGAGCTGAATAGAAACGAGATGTAACAGGTTCTGTTAAGCTCTGCCAACCTGGAATTGTCTCAGGTAGGAAGAATACCGCACCTTCGGGAATAAATCTGTCAAACGCCATTCTCCATGGTTCTTGCATTCTCCCTGCTGGGTCATTGTCGGGGTCAAATGATGAAACATATCCTGTAAGTAATGGTTTTTCATGACCTTTCTTTTGGAGTTGTTTAATCATCTTAATCATTTCATCGTCCCAATTGGGTGCGAATCTCATGTGTGAGTCAATTTGAAGTGTATATTCTTCATCTTGATACACTTGTTGGACTTGGTGTCTTGCCCAACAAACACCCTTTGATTCCAAATATGGAATGTTAAGGATTCTAAATCTTTTATCTTTTTCGTACTCTGACAAATCATCAAATTTATCATCAGGATGAAATTGTCTTGCAATACCAATTCTTAAGTTTTTAGGTCTTTTAGCATTTTCTATCATACTTTTGATAGTAGCGATAAGTTGGGGGTCACGATAAGCGGCAATTTGAACAAATATTTTCATGAATATATTTTTTCATAAAAATATTAAAGGATTTGAAAAAGTTAATAGGAAATAATATTATAATCCATATTTTGATTTATCGGCGTTAAAGTTTTGTAATACTTGTGCTGAGGTAAGTGCTGCGTTGTATAAACGAGTTATACCAATTTTTCCATCAAACCATTGAGAAAACTCTCCACCATTGTAACTACCAATGTAAAGTGGGTTAGTTGAGTTTAATATACTTGCCAAACTATGACCCACACTTCCTATACTTACACCATTTACAAATGTTTGAAGTGTATTGGCGGCAACATTGGTAAACACATAAACTATTTGGTACCATGTGTTAGTTGTTCCAGTGTAGAAGGTACTATCAACAAATAATGATGAACCAGTACCACTACCTGAACCTAATTGAGCATAATATGTGGTGTTAGTTGTTCTAATACTATAACTTACATCTTGGGATAGACCTCCATTATCAAACTTTCCAAGAACAACATCGTTACCTAACACTGCTTGATTAACCCATACTTCCATAGTCCAGTTCCCACTTCCTGGTTCTAATAAGGGATTATCCGCAACACTAACTTGAGATGAGGCTCCATTATATGTGAAGTATGGTGATGTATATGTGATATTGGACATTGAACCATTTAATTCATTTCCTGATAAATCATTAATTGTTGTACCAGTACCAGGGTAACTTGATAAATTACTTGGGTCATAATATAAAACAAGATTAGCGGTTACTGGAACCTCAGGTGTTGAGGTTGGTGTTGGTGTTGGTGTTGGTGTTGTTGTATTAGTTGGTGTAACTGTTACTGTTGGTGTTTGTGTTATTGTAGGAGTAGGCGTTTCAGTATTTGTTGGTGTTTGTGTTATTGTTGGTGTTTGTGTTATTGTAGGTGTGGGTGTTTCAGTATTTGTAAGTGTTGGAGTTACAGTCTGAGTCGGAGTTGGTGTCTGAGTCGGAGTTTCTGTATTTGTAAGTGTTGGAGTTATAGTATTAGTTGGAGTATTAGTTGGAGTTTCTGTAGGTGTTGGCGTATTAGTAGGAGTTTCAGTATTAGTCGGTGTAGATGTTGGTGTATTAGTAGGTGTTTCAGTGTTAGTAGGTGTTTGTGTTGGCGTATTAGTAGGAGTTTCAGTATTAGTCGGTGTATTAGTTGGTGTAACACTTGTTGTTGGTGTAACTGTCGGCGTAATAGTTGGAGTTGGAGTTGCCGATGGACACATACCTAAATCAACAATAACCAAAGAATTAACACCACCAGTTCTTACAATACTATTTTTGGTTGCACATAAATAAACATCAGGATTTGGTGGTAAAATGTTTCCAACAATTAAAGTACCATAACAATCCGTATAAGAATAAATAACGTTTCCTCTATCAGATTCATTTATTAATTGATAATATTCACATCCTGTATATCCTGGTGTTGATGTAACACTTGGTGTTGGTGTTTTAGTTGATGTAACACTTGGTGTTGGTGTTTTAGTTTGTGTATTAGTTGGTGTTGGTGTTTTAGTTTGTGTGTTAGTTTGTGTGTTAGTAGGCGTTGTCGTAGGTGTTTTAGTGTTAGTAGGCGTTGTCGTAGGTGTTTTAGTATTAGTTGGTGTACGTGTTAAATTTATAGTGTTGGTCGGTGTCTGAGTAGATGTTACCGTTGGTGTTACCGTTGGTGTTAATGTCTGAGTAGATGTTACCGTTGGTGTTAATGTTTGTGTTGCAGTTGCGGTTGGAGTTAATCCAGTTGTTGCGGTTGGTGTAACCGTTTTTGTTGGTGTTAGAGTTAAAGTTGGTGTTACTGTAGGAGTTTCAGTGTTTGTTGGTGTTACTGATGACGTAGGTGTGTTTGTGGGTGTATGTGTAGGTGTTATTGTAGGTGTAGGTGTAGGGAAATCACAATTTAAACAATATGGATTTAAAAAATTATAAATTGGTCTTAAAATTCTGGCGTTGTGTTGAATTTCAGGAACCGATAATGGTTTTGCATACATATTAAATTTGGATATTGCACCATCAAAAGTACCGGCAAAATTTTGTTCTATTAATATATTGGTTGTAAGGCCACTTAATGTTGTTCCACTCAAAATATTTGGTGGGAACAATTCAGGGTCTTGTGTGTAGTAATTAATGTCGTTTGTTGGTACCGCGCTAAAAATTAAATTTTCATGTAATCCTTGTGTTCCACCACCCCAAGAAATATTAAATGGTACTCCAACTTGATTTTCTTTGTGTCCAAATAAACCACGAGGTATGATTTCTTCAACATCTTCAAATACATAAAATATTATACCATTAATGTAAATTTTCATTCTACCTCTACGGTATATTTTTTCTAAAATCCAAAGATTGTTTAACTCAACAAGTTCTTCTATTGTTGGAATTAATTCATAATGTGTTATTGGTGGTGATATTAATGAAACTGAATTATTTACGGTACTGGCAGTATATGGGAAGATAGTGATTGTCCCAAGACCACCACGATAAAACAAATCGCACGTATCTAACCATGTATATCGTTCAAAGACTACATCCACTAAAACCCAATGTTCTTGTTCGTCATATGTTGTTCCACTACAATTATCATAAATTCCTCTATTGGTACAATAGTTATTTATTGAATAACCAGTTACTGAACCAGGACCTAAAGTTTCACAAGAACCTGTGTAAATACAATCACCTGTTATGGTTAAAGTTCTTATACAAATTTTTGGATTGTGTGGGTCACCACTAAATTTGATTGCAATTGCATTAGACATTGAATCATATTCAGGATTATGTTCAGGAATTGGAACTGGTGGTTCGGGACAACAACAAAGGTCTACTTGAGTATGTGAATCTGTAGTTCCTGTTGGTGGATATACTAATATACAATTAGAATCATTATATTGCAAATAACCCGGCTTGGTTATTATTGAAAATTTAATGGTTCCCAATCCAACTCGTTTTGTTGTTACAAATTTAAAATCTCCGGTTGATGCTGTGTATCCAACAACAGTTCCCTCAAGATATTGAGCGTCGTCATGATAAATTAATGCCGTATCACCCGAAACCCATAATAAATTTGGAGAAACAGTTAATGTTCTACCTGTTGTTGTTAAATCAAAAATTGTTGTTGATGAAGTTGTATATCCCGAATATAAATCAACACAAAAACAACTTGTTAATCCAGTCAACGGTGTTGTAATTCTGTAATAAGATGGGTCACCTGAATTTGTTCCGGCTGCGTGGTGCCAATACTTATTTTCGGCTCTTGTACCCATGTAAAAGAATATACCAGCATTATTTGGGTAATATTCATTTAATGTGGTTTGTCCTGAACTTGGAGAATAGACATTTGATAATCTTGGCTTTAAAGTCATCTCTACCGTCCATCCTTTTGGATATCTTTCAGGTAAAATTTTATAATCGTATCCGAACAATTCATAAAATCCTTGATAAAAACCACCATATAATTCTTGGTAATTTCCAATAGTTTGTGCACTATATGACACAACATTATAAATCGTTCCTGCGGTTACACCCGAAAATCTTGTGTTTGGAGTCCAAGTATAACCAGTAACTTGATGTAATTTTAATCTTCTATCAAATTTATACCTATCAAATTTTTCATTAGCAGGTAGTAAGCCATTAGTATAAGTTATTGATTGACCTGTCATTCCGGTTACCAATCCGTTGTCAGTTCCTGTTAATCCAATATCACAAATTGTTTTTGAAGAATAACAATCAATTAGAACATCATTTGGGTTGTAGTAGTTTTCAGAAATTAAAATGTTATCAAAGTCATAATTTCCATATGTTAATGAAAAATTTTGATTACTTCCTGTAAAATTAATATCAAACTTAACTGGTAACACGTCACCATTATATGCGCCAATAATATATGGTGAAAAAATAACTTCTTCGTTATAATCTCGTTCATCTGATGCTAAAGAAAGGTCTGTAACCTCCAAAAATGGTGATAAATACCATTTTTTATAGACATATTGGTTAATGTTCTGATAAGCCATATGACATAAATACTTTTATTGTAGTATTTATAGTATAAAAAATCATTATGGTTGAATTTGGTCGTGAATATTATAACAATGACATGTATTTTTTCTTAAAGAAAAGAAAAGATTCTATTGATGTCTACTATTCTGTTGGTAATACAATTACAGAAGCCAGAACAATGGATGAAATTGTTAAAATACCTTTAATTAATGAAACTAAACTAAAATTAGTTATTGAAAAATTAACAAAGTCAAAGAAAAAATTTTCAAAAAAAGATATTAAAAGAATTATGGATAAAATTTCATCTGAAAAAGGTGAAATTGAAGAACTTGTTGATTACGATGGTAGTTTTTCAAATTCAAAAGTTCCAATTCATGACCCTACTTTATCACCAACAAAAACTATGGACCAAACTGTGTTTGCCGCTAGACAAGCAACAAACCCATTATTACGTGGATATAGAGTTTACTATGGTGAAAGTGTTGTTAGAGAAATTGATGCTCGTGGAGCCTTTGGTTTTGAAGAAACTGAATTAGAAGGTGAAGATGCCAAAGAAGCGATTGAAACATTTAAAGAATTAGGTGTTGAGGACCCAAAAGGTAGAGCTAAAGAAATGGGTTATGACCCAAAATTAGAAAAGAAAAAATTACCAGGTTCTTTTACAAGAAAAAGATTAGAAGAAGTCCAAAAAGAAAAAATGATTAAAGTTCTTGAGGATATGGTAACAAAAAAATCAAAAGATACTGACGTTCAAAATAAAGAAATAAACGCATCAAAATTATTAATTAAGAATTTAAGAACTCTTAAAAAAATGGCGGAAAAAGAAGGGTTAAGTAATTCTGATATTTTAAAGTTACTAAAAAATGAATAAAGAACTTTATGATAAGAGTTGGGATTTTCCAAAAGATTTGCAGAATCATATGAGAGTATGTTTTGCTAAGGTCAAAAACGCTGATGCAAATACTGAAGGATATAATCGTAACAGAAGATTACAGACGGCAACAACAATTTCTTATCCTGAATTAAAAAGAGTAAAAAACTTTTTTGATAATCACACAGGAACACCTCAAGACGCACCATTTATTTTAAACGGTGAAAGTAAAATGAGAGATTTTGTTAATTCATCATTATCAGGTGCAAGACAATCACTAGCAACTTCCAAAAATATCAGACAAGACACTGGTATGGAAAAAGAATTTGTTCAAACACCAAATGCAAATGTAAATCTTAATATTTCAAAAGACGGAGCAAATAAAACAAGTCTTGAAAAATATGATTTACAAGTAACCGAAAGCCTAAAAAGGATAAATAACATTATGAAAAAAATAATATAAAAGTTATGGAAAAATTACCATTAGATTTTTCACAACCAGCTAATAGATTAACTGCGATTGCGGAAATAGAAAGAAAAAAGAACATTGTAAAAAATGATTTTATTCAACAAAGCAATGAATATGGCACCACTAATCCGGCCGCACTTGCGGATGGAGATTCGATGGGAAGAGGTATAGGTACTTCAGACACTCGTAATGAAAGTGCGGGAACATCAATTGACATTTTTGAAAGAAAGATGAACATTAAATTTAATGCTTATCAAGCAGACAAACCTTACAACGTAAAAGGTGTAGAATAATGAAATTAATTGGTTCGTTAAAATCTTTAATAACTGAAGCGGCATCAATAGATGATATTAAAAAATCTATTGAACAAAAACAAGTATGCTCCATTTACTATGAAGGTGATGAACCAGGAGGAAGAGGATTACGTGAAATTGAACCTGTTGCGTTAGGACGTTCAAAGGCGGGTAATTTAGTTCTTAGAGGATGGGATAGAACGGGAGCGTCTCACACCGCTTATAAAGGTGAACAACCATTACCATCTTGGAGATTATTTCGTGTTGATAAAATAACTATGTTAAAACCTACACGTGAAAACTTTACTCAGGCACAACCTGGCTATAACTTTAATGGAGATAAAAGTATGACCCAAGTTATCTTAATTGCAAAATTTGATAACACAACAACATAATATATGAACTCAGAAAACGATTTAATGCAAAAATTAGTGGTGGCTAAAAAAATTATGGATGCCCATAATAAAACACCAAGAGCTGGAAACAGTGGTGGAATTCCATCAACACCGATGTTAGAACAATTTAACACACCGCCAGCAATGTATAATATTCCACAAGAATATATGGAAGAACAAAAACAAGTTCAACCACAACAAACATCTCAATTACCCGTTAAAGACAGAATTTTAAATTCAAGATTACCTGATGAAATTAAAAGATTGATGATTGAACATCCTATTGACAAACCAAACAATATGGGTGGTCCAACATTATCTAATGAAGTTGTTGAAGCGGCAGCGAGATTAATGAAAACAGATGCTCGTGGTAATGTAAGTGAATCAAACGTGCCAAGACAACCTCAAGTACAGTATCAACAAGGACAAAATACCTCTGGTATTGACTATAGTCTATTAAAGTCAATTATTAGAGATACAATAACTGAAGTTTTGACTGAAAAAGGTATGGTTGTTGAAAGTGCGTCAAAAACTAAAGAACAAATTTCTTTTAGAGTTGGTCAACACGTGTTTGAAGGTGTTGTAACAAAAATTAAAAAGATGAAATAATACTTTGATTTATTGAGTAAACTTTCTATTATTATGAAAAAGTTTACTTATGTCAAAAATCAAAGTTTTAGTTTTACCATCAGACAGAACAGGTGTCGGAAAATTCCGCTCTGTTGACCCCCACATTTTTTTACAAAATTTATATCCCGATGATTTTCATGTTGATATTGTTTTTGATTTAGATATCAACAACCCGTCAGTATGGGATGATTATCAAATTGTTCATTTTCATAGGGTAATTGCTGGTAATTATGAAAACACACCAAACATTGTTAACTATCTAAAACAAAGAGGTATTAAAACCGTAATGGATTTGGATGATTATTGGTTACCAACCAAAGAACACCCAATTCACGATTTAATTCGTGTTAATAAAATTCACGAAAAAATTGTAGATAACATTAAAGTGGCTGATTATGTATTAACTACAACAACACTTTTTGCTGATGAAATTAAAAAATACAATAAAAATGTTTTTATTTTTCCAAATGCAATTAATCCAAAAGAACCACAGTTTTGTGAACCAACAATTAAATCAGAAAAATTACGATTTGGTTGGTTAGGTGGTTCATCCCACTTATATGATTTAATGTTATTAGATGGATTGTTTCAAAGAATGGAACCATATAAAAACAAAGTACAAACTTATTTATGTGGTTTTGACATTAGAGGTAGTGTAACAGAAATTAATTCTGAAACAAAAGAACAAACTAAGAGAGACATTAAACCAGAAGAAACTGTTTGGTTTAAATATGAAAATATCTTTACAGATAATGGAAAGTTAATCAGTCCTGATTATAAAGATTTTTTATTAAAATTTAAAGAAGAAGATTATTCTAAATTTTCAGATGAATATTACCATCGTGTATGGACAAGACCTGTTCAAAGTTATGCTAAAAATTACACAAAATTTGATGTGTCTTTGGCACCGATTAAAAATCATATATTTAACCGAGTTAAATCACAATTAAAAGTTATTGAAGCAGGTTTTTATAAGAAAGCATTAATTGCATCAAATTTAGGACCATATACAATTGACTTGAAACATTCATTACAAAATGGTAACTTTGTTGACGGAAACGCATTGTTGGTTGACGAAAGTAGAAATCATAGTGATTGGTTTAAATATGCTAAGAAACTTATTGACAACCCAAATTGGGCTCACGATTTAGGTGAAAGGTTGTATGAAACAGTAAAAGACACGTATGACTTAAATGTCGTAACTAAAACAAGAGCAGAATTTTATAAATCTATAGTATGATACAGGTACCATTAACTAAACTATTATTTTTTGACATTGAAACTGTTGGATTGCATAAAGACTACGATGGTCTTGAACAAAATCATCCAGCACTCACAAAACAATTTAACAATTACTTTGATTGGTTTCAGAAAAGATTTCCTGAAGACCAAGGGTTGGACCCACAACAAGTTTTTGTAAACCGAGCGGCACTTGTTCCTGAGTTTTCAAAAATTGTCTGTGCAAGTTTTGCCTTTGTTGGTCCTGATGGAAAAACACACGCACAAACTTTCTCAGGTGATGATGAAAAAGAAATCTTATTGGGTATTAACGCCCTTTTGAATAAAGTATTCAAATTAGATTTTTGGTTATGTGGACATAACATTAAAAACTTTGATATTCCTGTGTTAAATAAACGTATGGTTATCAATGGAATTAAACCATCACCACTATTACCATCTTATGATACAAAGCCTTGGGAAATCAAAGCAATTGATACTATGGATGTATGGAAAATGGGTAATAACTTTGCATTATCATCATTGGAACTTATGTGTGCTGCCATGGGTGTTAAATCACCAAAAGAAGGTGAAGTTACGGGTAACCGAGTACACGAAGCATACTACGATTTTAATCAACTTGACTTGATTGTTGAATATTGTGAAAGAGATGTAATGGTATTGATTGATATAATTAAAAAATTTAAAGAACTACAATAATATGAATAACGAAAACGATGAAATGGACTTGTTGCAACAAGAATTATCTAATATCTTGAAACAACTTCAAAATGAAATGGATGGTACTTCTGAACTTGAAATTGAAGAAATTCACGGTGTTAATTTAAAAGAATTAGAAAAAGCATTTAGTGAAAAAGAACCAAAATTAGATTTAAAATTTGTTAAATGTCATGCCGATGCTGTGTCACCAAGTTATAATTACCCAACAGATTCAGGATTTGATTTACATTCAACAGAATCAACAATGATACCTCCATTATCAAGAATGGTGGTTGGAACAGGATTAAAGTTTAACATTAAAGACGGTTATGAAATTCAAATCAGACCAAAGAGTGGTTTAGCATTAAAACAAGGATTAACTGTTTTAAACACACCAGGAACAATTGATTCTGGATATGACGGTGAAGTTAAAGTAATCCTATATAACTCAACGCAAAACACAATTAAAGTTGATAAAGGTCAAAAAATTGCTCAGGCATGTGTTTGTCCTGTGGCAAATGGCAGATGGATAAACCCTGTTGAAGTTTCTGAAATTTCAGGTAAGGACAGAGGGGATAAAGGATTTGGTAGTACAGGGATATAAGTATGATTACAATAGGTTATAGTACAAGAAAAATTGATGAAAATTACATCTTACAATTAGAAAAAAGTTGTGGAAGTAAAAATGTTCAGATTATTCCAATTGAAAATAATGGTGAGTATTCATTATCTGAAGTTTATAATAAGATTTTAGAACAATCAGAAAATGATATTGTTGTTTTATGTCATGATGATTTAAAATTTGATACACATGGTTGGGCATATAAAATTAAATCCCATTTTGAAAAGAACCCTGAATATGGAATCATTGGTTTAGCCGGTTCCAAATACATGCCAAAGTCTGGTATGTGGTGGGAAGTACAACCAACAATGTATGGTATTGTAAACCACGAAAATGAAGGTAAAAAATGGGAATCAAAATATTCAAAAGACATTGGAAATAAACTTGAATCAACGTTAATGGTTGATGGTTTATTTTTTGCATTACATAAACAAAGAATTAAAAAGAATTTTGATGAAACTGTAAAAGGTTTTCATTTTTATGATGTAACATTCTCATTCCAAAATCATCTTGAAGGTGTTAAAGTTGGTGTTTGTACTGATATTCGTGTAACCCACCTATCCATTGGTCAAACAAACGAACAATGGGAGGCAAACAGAGTTGAATTTGCCAAAAAATTTGAAGATGTATTACCAGTTGATATTACAATTACCGATAAAACATTAAAAACATTTATTTTTGTTCATGACCAAGATTTGGTAGAATTGTTTGAGGAAAATAGTAAATTTAAAGGATTTAATAATTACACATATGTGTTTGTCGGTAATAGACCTATTGACAAAATTGAAAACTTACCAAATGTTATTATTTCTCGTAACTATGAGGGTCATTTAGAAGACTATCCAAAACTAACATCATTTAGCGGTTGGTACACATTATGGAAACATAAATTAATTGATACTGAATATGTTAATTTATTTGAATATGATGTGAATTATGTTCATGATTTTTTACCACAAATTTCAAAGATGTTGTACGATAAGTTAGACATGATTGGATATATACCATTTCCCGCACCACACCCAATGTTTATTCAACACCCACCATTTATTGAAACTTTATTTAAAACAATTAGAAAGACATATCATGTTGACATTCAAAAAATATTGATGGGGGTAATTTCTGAAGGAAAAATGGGTTATTGGTCATCAACATCAAACACTACTTTTAGAAAAAATGTATTTGACCAATATATGAATTGGATGTCACCAATGATTGACGAGATTAAAGTTGACCCAAATGCTGGTCACCTACACGAAAGGTCAATTACCATTTTTGCATCTATGAAAAGTAAAAAATTAATTTTAACAAATGGTTACTTAAAACATTATCAAATGGACTCACATAAGACACAGGGACATTATGTTGATGAAAAAAGTACAATAAACGAACTTCTTGAAAATAAAGTACAATAATGAATTATGTGAGTTTTAGTCTATGGGGAAATCAACCAATTTATAATGTTGGAGCAATTAGAAATGCTGAACTTATGAAAACAATCTACCCTAATTGGAAAATGATTGTTTATTATGATAATACAGTACCATCTGAAACAATTGATAAATTAAAAGAATTAGATGTTGTAGTTAAAGATATGACAGGAACTGATATCTATGGTATGTTTTGGAGATTTTTTGCTCACGATGAACCTAATTGTCAATATGCAATTTTTAGAGATACTGATGCTCGTTTAACTGAAAGAGAAAAACTTGCAGTTGATGAGTGGATTAATAGTAGAAAATCCATTCACGTAATGAGAGACCATCCAGCACATAGAATTCCTTATGGAAATACAGGTTTAGGTATCTTAGGCGGTATGTGGGGTATTAAATCAGGGGTTATTCCATTAACAGATTTAATTAAAAAATTTCCAAAGTTAAAAGAACTTCAATATGGTAATGACCAAACATTCTTAAAAACTATATATTCAATATTTCAAGATGACAGATGTACACATGATGATTTTTTTGAAAATAAACCTTTTCCCATCAAAAGAAACCCTGGTGAGTTTATTGGAAGTCGTATTGACCACAATGATATGCCAGTTGGGACAGATTATTTAGCGGTGTCATGAAAAAAATATTATATGTGATTCTTCACACCTGTACACGACCAGAAAGATATGATGCTGTTGTTAATACGTGGGGTAAAGACGTGGATTTTATATTCTATGCTGATTGTGATGATAAAGAAAAAAAAATTATTAAAGTTTCTGATGATACTTCATATAGCTCAAATGAAGCAAAACATGTAAATGTAATTAAATATTTATTTGATAATGATTATCAATATGAATGGTTCTTTTTTTGTGATGATGATACATTTGTAAACACTAAAAAATTAGAAGAAAATTTAAATAATTTTGATAAAGAAAAAATTATTGGACAAAAATTAAAAGGTACTTGGCCAACCGATACTAATCTAGAATACTGTTCAGGTGGAGCAGGTTATTTAATAAATAAAAATATTTTAGAAAAAATTGCACCAATGATTACAATAAAAGATACGGGATACTCTGATGTTACATTAGGTCTTTCTATTATAGAATTAGGTTTAAAGGTGGTAAATCAGATACCTAAACTAGTTACTCAAATAGAACATAATGAAAAATTTAATGGTCAATCACCAACATATTATAATATAGATATATCATCAATTAAAGATGTGTTTACCTATCATTATATTGATTCTCAGACAATGGTTGAAATGTATGAAATATTAAACAACAATTAAAATGAATCTTGGTATAATTGGAGTTGGTAATTTAGGTTTAAATTTATTAAATTTTTTATCCGAACAACAACATGAAATTTATGTTTCAGATGTTGATGGTGATAATGTTGATGTTATACGTAATTCAGATATTATTTTTTGTTGTGTTGATACCAACATACTACCATCAAATTTTTTAGACATAACAAATGTTATGGCTGTTGTTGAAGATTTTGGTGTTTCATTTGAAGATGAAATCCCACTATATAACAAAACATTTGTTATTTGTTCAACATTAAATCCTGGTGACACTAAAAAAATCATGGAAATATTAAATCCAATGAATCTAAAAGTATGTTATCTACCATTAATAATCCAATCTGACAACATATTATCATCTCTAAGTAACTTAAAAACAATAGTAGTAGGTAGTCTTGATTCAGAAGTTATTAATACAATTACAGACCTATTCCAACCATCAAAAAATAATAAATTAAATGTTATTTCAATGACAAGTAAGTCTGCGGAAATTTACAGATTGGCATATAGTTCGTATATCCACACCAAAATTAATTTTGCAAATTTTTTAGGTGAGTTAATGTTAAATTTTGGTACTTCAGATGAAACAAAATTATTACTTAAAAGTTTAGGATATGATAAATCAATTTCAGATAATAATTTTAATTTTGGATTTGGTGTTGGTGGTCCTTGGGTTCCGACAGAAAATAGAGTGTTAGGCCAAGTATCTAATGATAACAAATTAGAATTTGTGTTACCATTTGTCAATGAGGATTTCAATTTAAATCATCATCAATTTATTAAAAAACATTTTATCAATTTAAATCCTGACAAGACAATACCTTTTGTGTTTAACGGTATTGGATATAAAGACATGTCTATTGATATTACAGAATCACCAAAATTTGAGTTGGTATCAGACTTTTTAAAAGAGGGTTATACTGTGTATATTGTTGAAAGTGATGAATTTATTCGTAACAAAAAAGTAGTTAAAGAATTAATTTTTGATTTTAATGATAAAGTAAAATTCTTTAAACAAGGTACATCGCCCAAAGGAGTATACGTTAATTTTTAATCTTTCTTTTATTATTATATTTCATAAATTATAATTAATGGAAAAAAAACCAAGAAAGAAACCAACTGTTTCTACAAAACCAACAGTTTTTAGTGGAGAAACTAGAATTACCCCTAAGTCAAAAAAAGAAATTATTGCTTCTGTAATTTCAAAACCAACAAAAGAAAAATTTTTAACTGAAAATCAAAGATTGTATTATGATTTATTACAAAAAAATCAAATAACAATATGTTCAGGTCCCGCTGGTGTTGGTAAAAGTTATATTGCAATGAAGGCGGCTGTAGATTTACTTGCAGACCCAACAACACCGTATGAAAAAATTATTATTGTCAGACCAGCGGTTGAAGCCGAAGAAAAACTTGGAGCATTGCCAGGTAATGTTGAAGAAAAATTAGACCCGTATATTTTTCCATCTTACTATCTATTAAATAAAATTATAGGAAAAGATAAAAGAGAATATTTAAAAAATATTGAAGCAATTGAAGTGTTTGCGTTGGCGTATATGAGAGGTATGAATATTGACAATTCAATTTTAATTTTTGAGGAGTCTCAAAATAGTACACCAAAACAAATGAAACTCTTATTAACTAGAATTGGTTTTAAAAGTAAATTTTTTATTTCAGGAGATTTAGAACAAACTGATAGATACAAAGACAAAACACAATCTGGATTATGGGATGTAATTGAAAAGTTTAAAAATATTAATGATATTGGTGTTTTTGAATTCAATGACAAAGATATTGTTAGAAACCCATTAATTTCACAAATTTTAAGTAAATACGAAGAATGAGAATTGCAATAGATATTGATGGTGTTTTAAGGGATACTTTTAATAAAATAGAACAAATTTATCAAAAATATTTTATAGATGAATTAGAACTTGTTGATGATGAATTTAACTATGAAATCATAACACCGTATAGTACACCTGAATATTCAAATCACTTTAAATTTAAAACAGATGAGGAATATTTGTCATTTATGTATGAAGAGTTTGCTATGGAAATATTTGGACATTCACCGTCAACTGAAATGTCCACCTTTTATGATTTAAATGACTTAATCGCAAAACACAAAGATAATATAAGTTTTTTATTAATTTCAAAACAAATTGGAAAAACAAAACCAGCAACTTTATTTTTCATTTCAAAGTTTGGTTGTGAAATTGAAAAAGTAATTTTTTATAATCAGTTAACAAAAAATAAAATATGGAATGAATTTGATATTTTATTAACGTCAAATCCTGAATTATTATCACAAACTGAAAATAAAACTTTAATAAAGTATGAAACATCTTATAATTTAACAACAGAGTGTGAGCATACCATTACAACACTAAAAGAATTAGATAAAAAAATTGAAACTTTAATAGAAAAATGATTACAATATTTGGTGAAAACTACTACCTAAATTTAGATAATATTGACAAATATGTTAATATGATATCTGAGCCAATATCAGGTTCAACAGAACCTGAGCAACATATTTCTATTGTAAAATACGAAATGGTTAAAACACTTATTGATGTAATCTTAAGTGAAACTGAAGACATTGATGAAAAACTCGCAAATAAAGTATCGTCACAACTTACAATACCTTTTAAATTGGCGTGGAACACAATGTTAGTAAATAAATTAATTGAAAAATTTTAAGTAATCAGTATATGGAAAACGAAATGATTGAAAAAATCAAAGTGTCAATTAAAAACATTGACGAAAAATTGAACAGAATTTATTTTTTTGTCCAAGACACTAAAGGAAATGCCAAAGCATCAATACGATACATTTATGAAATGGCTTTGACTTTAAAAAATAACGGACATAATGTTATCATGTTGTATGAAAAGAAAGAATACACTTCTGTAACTTCTTGGTTAAAGGGTTCTTATGATGAACTACAACATCAAACTTTGGAAGGTCAAAACTTAGCAATTGCACCTGAAGATGTTTTGGTTATACCAGAAATTTTTGGTTTTATCATGGAACAAGTTAAAAATTTACCTTGTGGTAAGATTGTTTTGTGTCAAGCGTATGACCACATTTTAGAAACTTTATCACCAGGTGGTACTTGGGAACAATATGGTTTCTTTAAGTGTATAACAACATCTGAAGAACAAAAAGATTATATTAACTCATTAATGAGACATGTATCTGTTGATATTATAGAACCAACAATACACGAAAATTTTGAAACTTCTAAATTTCCTGCAAAAACATTAATTGGTGTTTCAGCACGTGAACAAAGAGAAGGTCTTAATATTATTAAACAATTTTATTTAAAGTACCCACAATATAGATTTTTTACTTTCAAAGATTTAAGAGGTTTATCCCAAGATGATTTTTCTAAAGGTTTACAAGATTGTTTATTAGGTGTTTGGATTGACCCAACCTCAGGATTTGGAACATTTCCTTTAGAATGTATGAAGAGTGGTGTACCAGTTGTTGGTAAAATACCAAATTTAAAACCAGGTTGGATGTCAGAAAAAAATGGTATTTGGATTGAAAATCAAAATCAAATGGTTGATGTTATTGCCGATGTTGTTCAAACATGGTTAGAAGATAATGTCTTAGCGGATTTATATACCGAAGGATTCAACACTGCTGAAAAATTTACAAACCAAGAGAATTTTAAAACGTCAGTTATTGACATATTTGAATCATTTATTAATAAACGTAAAGACGCTTTTGAAGCACAAATCACACAAGAAACCGAATAATCATGGAAAAGAAACTTAATTTATCAATAATATTACCTATCAAATCTACATTGGCAAAAGATTTTGATACATACTTTGAAAGTGCCATTAAATCTTTAATAATTCAAAAAACAACATTTAATGAGTTAATTATTGTTCATACTCAAGAAGAACAATTGGTTACTAAATTAAAAAATTATGATTTTGAAACTTTAAATGTAAAACTTGTTGAATATATTGGAGAACCATCATTCCAAAAACAAATTTCATTTGGTGTTGAACACTCTGAAAGTGAATGGGTATCATTCTTTGAGTTTGATGATGAATATTCGAATATTTGGTTTGACAATGTTTTAAAATATTCTGAAATATATCCAGATGTGGATGCGTTTTTACCAATAGTTGTTGATGTGGATAATAAAGGTACTTTTGCAGGATTTACAAATGAAGCAACATTTGCGGCAAATTTCACACAAGAAATGGGTTATTTAAATAATGAGACATTATTAGATTATCAAAACTTTCAAACCGCTGGTATGGTAATTAAAAAAGAAAAACTTGTTGATTTTGGTGGATTTAAACCGTCAATTAAATTAACATTTGTTTATGAATTTTTATTAAGAATGTCATATAATTCTTTAAGAATTATGACTATACCAAAACTTGGTTACAAACACACAAGTATGAGAGAAGGTTCAATATTTTGGAACTACAAAAATGGTGACGATGTGATGACTGAAAATGAAGTAAAGTTTTGGATTTCTACAGCAAAAAAAGAATACTTTTTTAAAGACGACAGAAATATAAAGTATGAAGTTCAAAATGCTTAATGTTATCCGCCGAAACAACCTCAGATTTGGTTAAAAAAAGAGGTAGAAAAGCAACTACTGTAAATTATTTTGATGTTGCCGAAGAAGCGGCGGTAAGACGATATCTTATTGCGGAAACTTTTGAAGAAAAAAACGCAATTTATAATGAGTTTTTGAGAGGTCCTTTAGATAAGATGATTTCTTCAATCATCCGTAGATATAAACTATATCGTAAAGATATGAATTTTACCGATATTCATACTGATACACATTCTTTTTTGATGACAAAGGTTGATAAATTTAAACCTTCAAAAGAAAAGAAAGCGTATTCTTATTTTGGTACTATTTGTAAAAATTATTTGATGGGTCAAATTATTAAAGACCAAAAAGATACAAATAGAAAAATATCATACGAAGATATATCATCAAGTTTAGAACAAAGACCTGACATGGTTTATTATATGGAACTTGAAAAACTCGAAACAGATGATATAATCCAAGGTTTCTTAAACGAATTAAGACATTACATAGAAAATGAACCTTTAACCGAGAATGAAAAAAAGTTAGGTATATCATTATTGGAATTATTTGAAAATTATAAAACCATATTTTTGGGTACTGATAATAATAAATTTAATAAAAATATTATCTTACTTTCAATTCGTGAAATGACAAATCTTTCAACCAAAGAAATTAGAACAGCAATGAAACGTTTTAAAAAGTTATATTATGTTGTGTTAAATAAAATAATAGAGTAAAAAAAATATTAAAAATAATATTTATCAATATGTCACGACCAAAAAAAAAGGAAATAAATTTAACTAAAGATTCAGTTCTTTCGTTATTACAAGAAATCTACAATGAACTTGTAGAACAAAGGTCTACGGCAATTAGAGTTCAAAATAAAATGTTGGCAATGTTAAAAGACCCCGAAGACATGACGGTTATTGGCCCTGTTTTAGAAAAACAACAAAAAATTATTAATGATGTTGTGGAGAAAAAATTAACATTGGCCAAATTACAATCAACTATTTGGGAAAAATCAAATAGAACTGAGGATGATTTATCATTAGGTGATATTGATGATGATATGTTACAGTCTTTAATTCAAAAAGATATTGATGGGATGTCAAACGACAATTCATATAAGTTTAAATAATTATGGCAGCTATTGTTGATTTAAATTCCGCTTATGACAACGCTGAAAGTTCTATAAAGGCGGTTCAGACTTTTAATCAAGTATCGGAAGATAACAAAAAAATTACATCTCAACAACAATCGTCTCAAGAAAAGGCAGCTGAAGAAACTGTAAGTCCTTTAACTCAATTACAGGAAAACAAAAAAAAATTCCAAAGACAAGCTGAGACACAATTAGATAAATTATTAAATCTTAATCAATTATTACCTGATAATAGATTATCGGGTAAATCATCTAGTTCAGTTGTTTCATTAGTTAAAAATGATTTTTTAATAGCTTTAAATCAAATTAAATCTGAAATACCAGATATTATTAAAAAAGCAATGTTGAAACAATTAGGATGTTCACAAGAACAAACTTATGATGTATCAACCTTTTCTGCCGGTGGTATTTTTATTCCTGTTGAAAGTGTGGATTTATTTGGTTTATTAAAAGAGTCACCAACAACTCCCATGGGTAGATTGATGTATGAAACATTACCAACAGATAAATCATTTAAAGATTTAACTAGTACCGCAACAACAACTACAACAACTACAACATCTCGTTCAGGAGTTCAAAAAAATCCTTATTTTATGAATCGTCAATTATATGAAAGGATTCAAAGCGAAGGTGTGTCCTACGATGATACATATGGTCAAAATTATCTTGGTTTATCACAACAAGGTTTACTTGATGTTACATATGTAACAGAAGATGATAATGGGAACCAAGGAAGTTTTTTCCAAGTAAAATTACCAGACAGACTTGACAATAAAAATTTAGTTAGTCAATTTATCACCGATTATTTTGAGACTATCAAAATGGTTGATACTAAAAATATATATCTCCGAATATTTCAAGTTTTATTTGGGGCGATGTCAATACAATTAAAAAATGGTTCTGCAGAAACCGAAAGCCAATTATTCTTTCAAAGAATATTAACTCGTATTTTAGGTCTATGTTTTGACGATAGGTCAGAAATTGATGTTAGTGGTGTTGCCAAAGTAGCACCTTTAGATGGTATTGATGAGTCTTTTTTTGAATTAACAGATGTTGATTTAAGAATAATTGAAAATGATTTATCAAACATTCAAAGAGGTGTTGTTGAATATCCTGACTGTACTACAGTAAAGTTACCAATAGATACTGAAGCATTATTCAATACGTTTCTTGGAATTTTAGAAGTTGATGATAATAACTCTGACGGTAATAGTAAAATATTTAACAAGTCAATTGCATCTGTAACAAAAAATCCACAATGGCCGCAAGGACCTGAAATTCAATTTTCAGTGGATACCAATATAATCAAAGCAATACCACAAGCGTTGTACGCATCCGTTCTTTCACCAAAAGTATTATTACCATTTATGGTGATGTATAAAGCAATTGAAGGAATTGCTCTTGGTAAAGTTGGTTCTGTGGTAAATGAAGTTTATAATTTACAAACATTTTTAAAAACTTTCCAAACATTAAACATAGATGTTATGTCTGAAATAGGAGCAAGATTTGTAAAAATTTTACGTGATTTAATTGTTAGAGACATTAGAAAACTTCTTCAAAGTGTTGTTAGAGATTTAAAAAAATCCCAAGTTGCAAAACAATACTCAGTTATATTTCAATTAATTGAAGGTGCAATATTAATAACCCAGTTGGTTACGGACTATAAAAAATGTAAAAGTGTTATTGGTGATATTATTAATATTATTGAATTTGCCTTACGAGGAACACGAATTGAAATACCACCATTTTTATTGTTTTTATCAACATTTAGAACAGGATTTAATGACATAAGAGCATCATTAGAAGTAATTAAAGAATTACAAAAAGCTGGTATTCCAACGGGACCAATGCCTGATGGAAGTCCAAATTTATTTTTACAATCAATAGTATCTCAAATAAAAGGTACCGAATCTGAACGAACAAAAAATTCAAAGATGGTGTCCATGACTCCAGCACAAGTAATAACACCAAGTGGATTTACAGTACCAAGACCAATGACAGGAGTTCCCTTATGATTACAACAAATAAAATATCGTTTGACGAAGCCAATGAAATTATCTCTGATATTAAAAACAGAGGAAATGGTGATTTAACAAAAGTTATGGATTTTTTAAATGAAGATTTTGAAGAAACAAAAAATCTTATTGTAGAATTGACCAAACACTTGGACAACATTGAATCTTTGTATGATAGCGTATTAAAAGAATATAATTCACGAAATAATGGATAAGTCACAAAAGAAAATAATATTTCCTGCCGAGGTTGTTAATAATCAAGACCCACAAATGTTGGGTCGTATTAGAGCATATCCGTTAGACCAAAATACAAGAGCCGTATTGGAAGGTTATAGTTTTAATCCTGTAACCGATACTTGGGGACCAAAAGACCCCTTTGTACAATTACCATTATTACCAATGTTTTTTAGCCAAGTTCCTGACGTTGGGGAAAGAGTTAACATTATTTACCAAAATAGTTTATATCCATTCCAAGACCAATATTATATTCAAGGAGCCTATTCATCACCAATGAGTTTACCCTTTGAAAATATTTTAGCGGCAAACAAATACACATCATTAGGTGATAGAGTTTTAAGTACATTATCCATTAAAAATAAAGATGGTACATACAAGAATGTAAAATCTTATGGTGTATTTCCTGAACCTGGTGACAACGCTTTATTGGGTAGAGGTGCGGCCGATGTCATTGTAAGAAGAAATAGTGTTATTTTAAGAGCCGGAAAAACAAAAAGGTTTGATACAAATAAACTACCTATTGCCAATACAAATAGAGCGTTTGTTCAATTATCAAATTTTGATTCATCAGAAAAAACTAAATACACAGACCCAACTTTTATTAAAAAAACACAAACTTTTATTAAACTTGGAACTGCAAATCAACAAATTAAAAAATTAGTTGAGTGGGAAGTTCAAAATTTAGAAAACCAACAAAATGCCTTCACTGGTTCAATAAGATTATATTCATTAAAACCTGTTAATAAAACATTATCAGACAATATTGATTATGATAGTAATTTAGAAGATGTTAAATTTTTGGAATACTACCAAAATTTTATTGGTTTTTCATTTGAAAGAACCATTAAATTAATAAATGATTTTATTATTGGTGTTAATAATGGTCAACTACCAAATGGACCAATTGTTGAAAACCAATTTCCATTTATCTATAGACCAAACATTACCGCCAGAAAAATATTAAGAGACATTTCAACAACCGCAAATGCCGTTATCTTTACAAATGCATCAAGAATTGCAAATTCAATTACATTAAACCCCGGTTTAGGTACACAAGCCATAAAGTACGCGATTGTACGTTCAAAAGGTGAAGTAGGAAAACCCATTAAAGTTGATTTAGAAGATGTGGTTTCAAAACAAGTTGTTGCAGATTATGGAACATTTTTAGCCTCAGGTGCAGATACAGTTTATCTTTTATCACATAAGTCAAACAAACCTGTTGATTTAGAGGGTACAATATATGGTATTACACAACAAGATATTATAGATAAAGTATTACCTTTTACATCATCAATGGTTAGAGGTGAGGAGTTAATTGAATTACTTAATTTAATTGTTAGATTCTTAGTTGCTCACGTTCATCCAGTACCAGGAACCCCACCAGTTCCCGTTGCAACAGACGGAACACAATCCACACAAATATTGTTTGAATTACAAAATGCAGTAAATAAAATTCTAAATCCAAATATTAGAATTAATTGATATTTATATAGTAAAATATATAATGTCAATTTTAAGGTCATATTTTAACAAGAACAACACAATCCAATTAAACAGTGTAGTTAATACGGGTAGAAACCCAATTACACAACTTTATTTTGGGGGTGACTTAGCCACTTTTGCACCAAGAGGGTTTACAAGATTTCTTTTTGATTTGGATTTAGCAGATTTAATAGAAGGTGTTGCCACAGGCACAATATCAACAGGTTGTACAACAGGAATGACTCATGTATTAAACATGACAAATACATCAGCGTTTGATATTGATTTACTGAATACAACAACAACTGATGGTTCTCGTAGAGCAACATCATTTGATTTAATATTATTCAGAATACCTGAATATTCAGGAACCACAGGTAATCCCCAAGATTGGGATGAAGGTGTTGGTTTTGATTATACATATCAACCTGTAGTGAGTCAATTCTCAGATAACGTACCATTTAGTGAAAGACCATCAAATTGGTTCCAAACAACCACTATAAATAATTGGTCATATCCAGGTCTATACAACAACACCAATACAATACCAACAACATCACTTTCAGGATTAAATTATTCGGCTTTAACAATTGTTGATACCCAACATTTTGAGTTTGGAAATGAAGATATTAACTTTAATATGACAAGTGAAATCAATGGTATTTTAAACGGTAGTATTACAGGTGTTACAGGTTGGGGTATTGCATATGTTCCCGAGGTAGAAAACATCTCAGGATTGACTGAAACTTATTCTGTGGGGTTCTTTACCCGTCACACCCAAACGTTCTACCAGCCCTTCTTACAAACCACATACGATGATATTATTAAGGATGATAGAAACACTTTTGCACAGAACAGAACAAATCAGTTATATTTGTATGTTTATCAAAATGGTGACTTTGTAAATTTGGACCAAAATCCTGTTGTTGATATTTTAAATCCTGATGGTGAACCTATTTCAGGTTATACTGGTCTAACTACTTGTTTACGTACAAAAGGTGTGTATGAAGTTGTAGTACCACCATTGAATGGATATTATACACCATGTCAATTCACAGATAAATGGACTAATATTGTTATTGATGGTAATAATTTATCTGACATTGAAAATGATTTTGTTTTATTACCAACATCTTCTGCATATCAAATTGGTGTTCAATCTAAAGACCCAATCCTTTATGGTTTTGATTTTAGTGGTATTAAACAAAATGAAAAAATACTTAACACCGACATTCGTAAAGTGATGGTAACTATTAAACAAGCTTACACAAGTCAGGTTGTTTTAAATAGTATTGACACATTTTATAGAGTATACGTTAGAGAAGGTAATACCGAAGTACAAGTTCAAGATTGGACACCAATTAATAGAACACCCAACGAATACTACTTTATGTTTGATACAAGAGATAAAATACCAAATCAATATTATGTTGATATAAAAGTGAATACTAGCGGAGAACGAGATACTTATCAAAAAGAATTAATGTTCCAAATCGTAAACAAAAAATGAAAAAAATAGTTAGACTTAACGAATCTATGATTCAAGACCTTGTAAGAAAAGTATTACAAGAACAAAAAAATGAAAGATATATGTTCTTCTCTAATTTAGAACAAATGAAAAGACAATGTGAAATGTTGTTAGATTTAGATGAATCACAAATTGAAAGTATTCTTGACAATGGTCATGACTGGGCTCAAGACCACATTTCTGAAGCAAAAAACAATATGGACCAAGTCTTTGATTTTTTAATGAATGAAATCAATGGGGGCGAAGACGAAACAATGGAGGTTGAACCTAATATGATGGAAGGTAAGAAAAAAACGGGAACAAAATTATGTGTTCGTGGTAAAGCTGCGGCTAAAGCAAAATATGATGTTTACCCTTCGGCATATGCGAATGGTTATGCCGTTCAAGTGTGTAAAGGTAGGATGCCAGGTTTAGACGGAAAAAAACATTGTTCAGGTGCCTATTGTTAATTCAAAAAAAAATTATTATCTTTGAATCCATATTAAAATGAAAGAATACAAACACATATTCAAAAGGTGGATTCAACGAATGTACATTGATTCTGCAAGAAAAATGGACTACGAACGTGGTCACAGGTCAAAATACGAGTTGGATTGTTTATCAATTTGTAAAAAATTGATTGATAAACCAGATACTCAATTATTGATGACACCACTTTCAAATAAAAAATACATACACAATCCTGCAAATTCTATTTTTATTACAATTGAAGGTAATACAGTTAATGTAATTAATCACAAATATTCATATACGGTTGTAATTCAAGACAAATCAAAAATTGAAATAACAAATCACTTTAATGAAGTTTTAGAAAGTCAAAGATTAAAAATGGAAGAAGAAATTACTTCCAATATCAAACATTCTCTTAAGAATATATTACAAACATTAGTTTGATGGACAAACTTCCTTAGCGATTTTTTCTGTTTGTCCTTCTTCAATTAGTCCTATTCTGTGTAATACACAATAATATCTTGGGTTTTCATTTAAATGTTGTTGTGCAATTTTACGAGCTTCTTTTAAATCTTTAGCATATTGCGATTCAACCATTTCTCCAAGGTCTATCATTTTGTTTTTTCTGACCTGTTCGTTGAGGATGGACTTAATAAATTGTCTCATACCTTCATTAGTGTTTTTCTTTTTGGGTTTATAAGAGGTCATTATTGGTTTTTGACCTTTACCTGATTGAGTATCTTTTTTTTCAGCTTCTCTTTTTTGTCTACAAGCATTTTGTTTTGCGGAATCACTCATTTTACCCGCAACACCTGTTGCTCGACACTTTGGATAAGCACCTTTATCAGTGTCAGAACGACCACAAGGTGGATGTTTTCCATCTTTATCTTTCCTACAAATATTAACCCACGGCCCTTTAGGCTGACTACTTCCTTTTGGCGCCTTTTTTTTGCCAAACCATACTGCCAAATCTTCATTTAATTGTTGTTCCATGTTGTTTTTGTGAAAAAAATTACGATACTTAACATAAATATAAAACCATATGGAAAATACTGAAAATACTGAAGAAATGTCAAAAAAAACACAAGAAATTATTGGTTCTCTTTTTGATACAATACATTACACCTCAAATGAACAATTAAATTCACTTATTGATGGTATGAATGAAGAACAAGCGATATATTGTATAAGACAAGCATTAATCGCTTGCCACGTTAGAGGCGCATTTACAATGGAAGAAACCGAAGCAGTTTCAAAGTCTTTAAGAGTTATAAATTCTTAAGGTCTTGATGGTGTGGGTGTAGGTGTTTTTGTTGGAGTAACCGTAGGTGTTGATGTATTAGTTGTGGTTACACTTGGAGTAACCGTAGGTGTTACTGTATTTGTTGGAGTTACACTTGGTGTTACTGTATTTGTTGGAGTTACACTTGGTGTTACTGTATTTGTTGGAGTTACACTTGGAGTTACTGAAGGAGTTGCGGTATTGCTTGGTGTTTGAGTAACTGGTGGCCATTCAATTGTAGAATCTATTGTTAAATTTGAAAACGCCGTTTTATATGTACCATCAACATACCAAATGTTTACGGTTTCGTTTCCTTGAATTTCGTAATTATTAAATACAAAATTATCATCACATCTTGTGTATGATATTACTTTAATACTTTCTGAAGTATTTGTTATTGTTGATTTTTTACAGGCCATAATTTAATTATTTTTTTTATACATATAAATACCACGTAAAAACAAAAAAGGGAACCGAAGTTCCCTTTTTTTATAAGTTTTAAGATAAATTATCTTAATTCTTGTAAGTTGAATGTTCTTACACCATCAACTGTTACTCTACCATAGAAACGGTTGTTAACCATTTTCTTAGCGTATCTTGTCATGATACCCTTGATAGGTGTGAAGTTGAATGGGTTATACATAGTTGGAGTCAACTGTAAAGGAACATATGGAGCGTAGATGTACCCTGTATCCAACAAGCTAGTACCTTTGTGTCCGATTAACACTTGGTTAGCTGGGAAGTAAGGGTCACGATACACTTGGTATCTTCCTGACAATGTACCAACTCTTTCAATACCCATGTTGTATTGGTCTTGCTCAGGAGCTGCATTTGATACGTGGAAGTATTCCAAGTCATCAAAGATAGCAGATACTTCAGAAGATACAACAATCCAGTTAGCACCACCTCTTAAAGTTGATTTGTGAATTTGAGCAGACAATTGGTTAATTGCTGTAATCAAAGTTTGGTTCCAATCTTTTTGAGTGTAAGGAGTTGTACCAGCAGAAGATAGTCTCTTCCAACCGTTGTAATCCCATCTCAAGTTCCAAGCTGCACCTTTTCTCAAATCTCTCAAGATTTCTCTATCAATTTCTGCAGCAACTTGCTCAGATAATAATGCTGTTAATTCAGCCTCAGCATCAATGTTGTGGAATGCCGCAACGTCTTGAGCTAATTCAGGAGACCATTGTGCTCTCAATTTTCTTTCTGTAACAGAAACAGTTACTGACTCAAGGTCAAAAGAAACTTCACCGATTTGGTCTTCAAATTCCAACTCTTTATACAATCTGTAAACTGCTAAGAATGCATTATTTGAACTTGTTGTAGATGAGAATGTTGAACCTGTGTAACCGTCCATAGATGAATCACCACAAGTAATACAAACTGGTACTTGTAAATCAATTTCTAAGAATATGAAACCATTAGCATCACATACGTTGTAGAAAGAACCACCTGAGTTAGCGTTGTAAGCACCAGGTCCACCAGGGAAATTAACTGTAACATTACTACCATACTGAACAATACCTTTACCATATCTTTGAGTTACAACTCTGAATAAGTAAGGGTTACTTGTGTTAGCTGAAGTTGTTCCGTTAGTAGAAACACCTAAGATGTTCAAACCTGATATGAATTCTTCAGTATCCATAGTATTACCATTAGGACCAATCAATTGACCAGCACCAGCGTTAGAGAAACCACTCATAACAATAATTACTTTTCTGTAATTATCTGTACCGTATGCTGCAGGTAATAAATAACCAGCGTTAGACCAAGCGTAAGTTACAGTTGAAGCAGTTACTGCTGTCCACTGACCTTTTGAATAGTCAAACAAACCAGGAGGATTTAATCCAGCTTCGTTACCTTCGTAGAATAAGTCATATAAATCCTTATTGTAAATAGGGTTGAAGTCACCTGTTCCTGAATTGTAACCAGCATCTGGATTACCATTATAGTTTCCTGGAGCACCTATAGGAGCGTAGTGTGAACCACTATTTCCAAATAGACCATCTGTTGATGTACCACCAGAATAACCTTGAATTTTAGGTACGAAGTAGAACAATTTACCGATTGGTAAGTTCATTGCTTGTACAGACACGATGTCGTTAGCTAATAATTTAGAGAATACTCTTCTCACGATTGGGAAAACAACCGTTTCAAAAGAACCTGAATCAGAAGTTGAAGAAGCTTCGTTAATTAAGTGTGAAGCTTGGTTTTCATACAACTGAGCCACGTTTTCTTTCATGTGACCTTTTAGACCTTCTAAAAAGCCAAGTTTATCCCATTTGTTGATTGTGTCTTCTTTGATAACTTTAAGGTGTTTCAAACCAATGTTACCAACAAGACCGCTTTCTAATAATGCACCCATTTTAGTATTTTTTTTGTTTTTAAGTTTTATTTATTTTTATTTTTGTATTTTTTGCATAATATCCTTCATTCTTAAGAACTGTGGATTTTCATACGTTTTTGACTCAATTAAGTTTTGTGAAGAACCTGATGCTGGAGATTTTCCAATTTTTTCAATAGATTCTGTTACAACACTTTGAGTACTACTTGTTGTGTTTAATTCTCCTTTAATTGATGAATATAAAGTTTTAGACTCTTTTAATGATTCAACATCATCAAATCTTCTTAAGATATTAATTTTTTCTTGTTTAGTTGTAGTATGTTCAGTAAACAATCTTGTAGCGTAAGCCAAGTTTGAATTAAATACTGCAACTTCATTTAATTTATCTCTGAAGATATTAAGAGCTTTTCTATACTCTTCATTTTTTTCTCTTAATCTTTCAACTTCCTCAGCAAGAGCTTGATTTGGAATTACTTTCATTTTAGGTAAACCTTTTCTTTCAGCATAATTTCTAGTTCCATTACCTAATGTTCTAGCCGCTTCTTTAGTTTCCTCTTTTTCGTAATCTTTGTAATGACCATCTTTTTCACCAGCTTTCTTTTCAACACCATCAACATCCTTACGTCTGTATTCGTGTTTTTTAGAACCATACTTATCTTTCATTTCAGCTTCAGTGTATTCAAACTTTTTAGGTTTCAAATTCATACCAACTCCTTTAGCCATACCTTTTGGTTCAATAGCCGATTCTTTGGTTTCCATTTTTCTACCTTCTTTATATTCAAATTTAGCACTTCCGGTTTTAACACCTTTACCTACTACAGGTTTACTCATCATTGACCCTTCTTTAGTTTCCATTTTTTTAACTTTGTTAGTTAAAGAGGATTTAGTTAATTTACCCATAACTGGTTTAATTGTCATTTTACCTTCAAACATGCTTTCATCACCACTATAATCATTCATGCTTTTATCATCACTATCATCATCCATGTAATCATCCATTTCTATTTCATACACTACTTCATCCTCATCAACAACACCATCCTCATTATCATCACCATAATCATTCGGTTGTTCGTAAATGTTCATCTCTTCACCGAAAATATCAGCCATCATAGAATCTAAATCCTCGTCTGATAATTCTTCTTCTCCATCCATTTCTTGCATAGGTTCGTTTTCCATGTAACTTTCAGTTTGAATAATGTATTCAACATCTTCGTCTTCATCACTCAAAGTAATTTGGTCGCCATCTTGTTTAACAATGATACCATCTTCATCACTCATAGATTTAAAAACCTTTAAGATTTCATCATCAGATGCGTTTGTAAGGTCAATTGGTAGTGTATCATCAGAATCCATATCAAAGTCCATCTCAAGTTCATCTTCCGATTCATCATCGTCAGAATCCATATCAATGTCCATTTCAACATCATCCATGTTTTCATCATCAGAATCCATATCCATATCCATGTCTAAATCATCTTCCGATTCATCATCCATTTCAACTCCCATTGATTCATCTTCAGCCTCGTTTTTCAAAGACTCTTTTACTAATTCTGAGATTTCTTCCTTCATTGTAGAAGCAAGTATTCCTTTTGCATTTTCGGCAACTACTTGTTCCAAATTTCTCATTTGTAGTAGTGCTTCCTCAACTAACGACTTTTTTTCTGTCATATTATTATAGAATAATTTAACATATAAATATATCCATATGCCAAAAAATTCTGTTTGGGCTTAGTAAAAACCCTAAATAAATAAAAAACCCCTCGGTTATGAGGGGTTTTTATTAATCTTGAATAACTTCGTCTATTTTACTTTCGGAGACCGCTGTGATTCTCCAATCATGTTGAAACCCAGTATATCGGGATGTTACCTTGGCTTCAACATCAGTTACAGAGTAACCTTTAACCAATTTTTCCTCTCGGATTTTTTTTAATTTTCCTGTATTTTCATCAGGTAAATCGTACTGTACTTTTGCTACAAAATATTTCTCGTCCATGTTTTTTTAAATTATTTGTCTAAATAATGATTTAATTTTTTTAATAAGTCAATAGAGCGATTCATTTTTGTTCCACTTTCTTGTTCTATTGGAGATGTTCTTAAAACTTTTTCTTCTTCTAAATTTTCTTCAAATTTGTTTCTATCATCAGGATTTGTAAATAAGTAAGCACCGGGTGTAGATGGTGAAGATACCAAATCAAAACAGATTAATTCAAAATCATCTTGTACTTCATTTTGTTCACCAGTCTTTTTTAATGAACCAACTCCACGTGAAGATATACCCAAAGTAACACCTTGTCTTAACAAGTTTGCTGCTTGGTCACCCTTTGTAGATACAATCCCTCTCTCATGGAATCCTGGTGAGGTTAGAAGACGTAACTTACCCATAAGGATATGTCCGTCCCACCAAATGTCATTAATGATGTGAGACACACGGTCAAGGTCAATTAATGATGATTCAGGGTGATTTAATTCTGAAAGAGATGTTCCTTTTTCAATCATCTTTTTATAATTTTCAGATTCACGTTTTAAAATTCTTTCAGGGTACACCCTACCATTACGGTTTGGTGTGTTGTATTTTTGAAGTACGGCATAGAATTCAAAAGGTTTTGAATAATCCAAGAAATTCTTGTGATTTTCTTCAAGCATCTTTTTATTAAATTCATGAGATGGTGACACATATCCTGCGTCCATTTCAATCAATATTCCTTTACCTGTCTCGGTAGGTCCTAATATTTTCATACGTATGTTTTAGTAATAAATACTAGGATGCTTCTTCTTTGCTCTTTTTAGATAGTGTAAAATCAAAATACTCGTTCTTTTTAAAGTTTTCAATATAAATTTCTTTGGCAATTCTTTTTAATTTATCTTTAAGAATTGTATCTTTAAAATCTATTTCTTGAGATAAGAATAAAGTAATTTCCAAATTCATAAAACTTTTCTTCCCGTAAACAATCCCGCTAGTTCTTAAATCCAAGTCAATAATATAATTGTCTTTAAAAAATGTTGGGTCTAGTATTTCAAATATTGTATGTTTTATCTGTCTACTAAAATTTGATACTATTCTTTCCCAATTGTTATAACTTTGTTTTGGTGAAACCCAACTTTGTAGATTAAGATAAACCGATTTAAAATTTTTGGAATCAACTGTTCCATAACTCACTTTTGAATTGTTGAATCCTACAATTCGTGATGTTTTTCCTTTTTTCATTAATATTCATGTGTATAAATTGTTTATTGTTTGAAAAAAAATAATCTAATTTGTTTCTATTGTCAAATTTTTACCAACTTTGTATTATTTACTATAATATGTTAAAAGTAAAAATTGATGCAAAAACTCCTTTGGAAAAAGCCTTGAAACAATTAAAAGGAAAGGTAATTAAAACCAAGCAAAATGAAAAATTGAGAGAAAGACTTCAATATGAAAAACCATCTGTTACACGTAGAGTTCAAAAATTAAAGGCTCAATACGTTGAATCACAAAAACCTAAAGATTAATTAATATTATTATACAAATTGTATAATTTTACATAATTGATTTTAGAAAACACCTCACCTTTAATTTGTTGGATGGTTTCTTGTAATTTTTTTGTTGTACTTTCATCCATTGATTCATTAAGATTACTTAATGAATGAATTGTTTTTGTTTTTAATTCTTCAAATTCTTTGGATAATTCAGTATCTTCAGTCATTAACACTTTAGATAAGTCTCTTTTAGAATCCTCATCTAAATTTTCAATATAAGAACTAATTTCTCTATTGGCAATATTCAATAAAGTTTCCATTGGTAGTTGTATCGCAGTTTTAACTTCAGTGGTTTCACTTAAAGTTTTTATCAAAGTGTTTCTGCTTTCAACATTCTCCATAATTTTATCAGGAGAATTATAAATTAAATTGTCAATATTTTTGTAGTTATTTTCACTAACAACATCTTTAACCCAATATTCAATTTTTTGGGTATTTAATTTCGGAAGAATTTTTTCAACTTGTCTTAAAGATTCATTGATGTAAGCCTCAGATAATGTCTTATCATAACCTTTTTTCTTGGACAATTCAGTATAAATGTAAAACATTGTACTAACATTTTTGTTTTCCAATACCAATTTTTTGAAGTTCCTCACCTCAAATTTTGTTGTTTCATTTACATAAGAATTAACCATTAATCCTTCAATTTTGCTAAGTAATTGTCCAAATTTCATATTAATAAATATATCAATCAATTAGTTTTCCTAATTGTTCTTCAATAATACCTAAAGAACGTCTACCTTTTTCCAAATCAATTTCATCAACACCATAAACATTATCTCTTTCTAATAATATATTCATATTCTTTTTAACAGATTCAGGTGTGATTGCAGTTTCACCTTCAGCCGGTGGAAGTTCACCTCCTGCCGGTGGAGCTCCACCTAAATCAGCCCCTAATCCACCACCTTCAGCCGGTGGAGATGTTGTTCCTGATGATGGACCATTACCATAAAGTTTATCAATATTATCGAATAATCCGGTATGTGTTATAACATTAGGTGTTGCTTCAATTTCAGCGGCAACCGCTTTCTCAACTCTTTGTTGTTGTAAATCAAGTTTAATATCTTCATCAGAAAAACCAAGAATGTGTTTCTTAGCCCATGTTTGTGATGTTGGAGCGATACCTTCAACCTTTGTTACAGCGTCTTTGTACAACAACATTTTTTCTTTCCAAACATCTATTGTTAGTAAGTCAGCTTGTTTAGATGGGTTAGTTAAACTCAATTGGAACGAGTTTAATTCGTCTTCAAAACCCAATAAAAATAAATGAACAATTGCAATTTTGTTAAGTTCTGCAACCATAGATTTTTGAATTCTATTGATTGTTCTTGCAAAACGAATATCTTGTAACGATAAATTTCTACCATCACCAACAACCTCTTCAAATCCCAAGAATGCTTTTGGTATTCTTAACGCTGTTAAAAGTTTCTTTTGAATGTATTCAATGTCGGCAATCTCCGATAAGTTTGTCGCTCCTGGCAAAGTCTCAATTGGGTTTGGTGATGCCGGGTCTCTAACAGGTACAAAGAAATCTTGGTCAACCGCCATTTGATTGAATCTCATATCTACGTTTCCTGTTTGTGGGTCAGTTACTTGGTCTTTTTTAAATTGTTGAGCAAATCTTTGAACGTATGGTTGAATATCTGCATCATCCATGTTACCAACAAATACCTTAAATACACGTCTTTCTGGTGCTCTTGATGTTCTATATACCAACATAGCATCTTCAGCAAGAATTAATTGTTTCCAAATTCTTCTTGCCTTTTCCAACATGGCGGTACCATATGGTAATTTTCTATCATCACCCAATAATCTAAAGTGAGCAACTTCCCAACTATTAAATTCCAAACTTTTGTTTTTCCAAGTAAATGTTAGGCTTTTGGCATCGCTACCCGAAGCAACCGCTCCACCCATACCTGAAGTTGCTTTACCTTTCATACCAACTTCAATACGTTCAATTTCAATGTTTGGTAATTGTAAACAACCAACAACACCTCTTTCAGGGTCCAACTTTAAAAACACGAAGTTGTCACCATATTTTGCGGTATTACGTGTCCACATTGGTAAGTTTGTGTTAATGTCCAAAGCGTTATTAAATAAATCTCCCAATACAGCCTTAATTCTTGGAGAATCGGAGTATATTTGTAACATGTATCCATTCTCATCAACTGTTGTTGATTCTTCAGCGTATGTATCTAATGCTGCAGAAATTTCAGGAGTATATTCCATTGACTCATAATCATAATACGATGCCAATCTAGTTGGTTGATAATAAACCGCTTGTGAATATAAATTATTTTCAATTTTAGCCCATTGGCTTGTAATATAATATGTTTGTCTGGCTTGGAGTTTTTGTTTTTCATACTCATCCTTGTCAGTAGTTCTTAATAGTTCTTTTTTATCAAACTTATAAGTAGGTATGTCTTGACCCAACAATGAATTTGGTCCAAGTTCTTGGGACAATCGTTGCCATATTGTCAAGTTTTTTTCTTCCATAGTAAAAAGTTAATATATATGTATTTTTTATCAACGCTTATATCCGCCGAACACCCATAAATAGTCTTGATAATCCTTTTGTGTTGGTTGATTTTGATATGCAATATTTGTTTTATATTGTGTATTTGGCATTGCCGGGTTAAAGTATTGTTCTTTTGGTGGGTCATAAGAAGTAACCTGCCAAGATTCCAACATTGTTTTTGCCTGTTGTGTGACCTTTGTAAGTTGTGAAAAAGATGAATCAGATACATAAACAGCCATAGCCAAAGACATAATTAAATCATCATGTTGTCCTTTCATGTGGTCAGGTCTTCCATTAATATAAACAAATGTATTCATTTCATTCAATAATCTTGATGAATGAACTTTTAATCCGTGTCTTAATCCTTCCTCAAGAGCAGCAATAATTTGAACTCTTTTATTGTTAAAGTTAATACCAGGAATTTTTTCAGCCGCCTTTGGGTCATATTTCCATTTGTTACCAAAATCTACACCATCAACATACAAATCTTTATATCCTAATTCTTGGAGTTTTCTTGCGGTAGCAACTCCCATACCACCCGTGATATCCACAACAATGAAACAGTTGTACATGTTACCCCATTTGTAAGCAATTTCTGCCAATACATCAGGAGGAAGTTTTCCAATATACTCAGCAACTTGGTCTCTTTCGTCAAAATCATAAATTTGGAATGTTGAATAATCTTCAGAGTCCCCACGAGAAACGTCCACACCCATAATGTATCTGTGACCCATTTCAGGTTCTTTCCATATCCAAAGTCCACCACCCATCATTTTATTGATAGGTTCTTTAATCATATTATCTGTGATATTTTTAATTAAGTTAGAATCAAATACGTTATCACCTGAACCCAAAAAATTACATTCCAATTCCTGTGAAACTTTACGCTTATCATACTTAAGTTTTTTAACCATCGCCTCAAACCAAGAGGAACATGGTTTATAACCTAAATCAAAATAGGCTTTTAACTCATCATAATTTCTTTCATAAGGGTCACGACCTGAAAAATCAACAACACTATCGGCGGTATATTCTTCACGGTTTAACAGATAATGAATAATTTCATTTGTTTTAACCAAATATAAATCTTTTGTATAACGAGGGTCACGATACCAATACATTTCTGTAATTTTGAAATCGTTCATTCCACGATTGGCTTGTTCGTAGATTTCATAGTAAATTGGGTCATATCCGTTTGGTGTTGATACAACAACAACTTTACCACCCGTAGACAACGAAGCCATACAGGCAGCCCAGAAATCACCATCCGCCTCAATATACGCAGCTTCATCAAATATCAACATAGTGGGGCTATAACCACGAAGTGCATCTTTTGATGTCGCAACGGCTTTAACTTCACAACCGTTTGTTAATTTAAAATGTCTTGCCGCGTTTTTATCTGGTGAAAAACTTACACCAACCCAAGCAGGCCATTGTTCAGTAAATCCACGTATTTTGTTTGCCATTTCCACGGCAGTGTCCAATTTGTTCGCAATAATCAAAACCTTTTCAGGTCTTTGTTTTGATGCAAATACAAGTCTTTTACTTGCCCAAGCCGCAGTCACGGTAGATACACCCGCCTGACGGTATTTTAATGCAATGTTTTCGTTATAGGATTCATAATCCTCAACCAAATTAACTTGGTCAGGAAATAACTCTAATGGGACGTATCTTGACTGAGTATTATCATAAGTCTGAAGATACGTCTTAAGAGCGTATGGTGTATTTTTTATACACCTTGAATATTCTAATAGTAATTGTTCTCTGGTTAAACCCATAAAAGGTTAGTGTTAGGACCTGTCAATACCTAAACTACCTAAGAAATCATCTAAATCACTCAAATCATCATCGTCAGGACCCATAGTGTCACCATCTTCATCAGTATCATAGTCTTCGTCATCATCACTATGTACTTCATTCAAATGAGCTACAATTTCCTTAACCATTCTGTCCAAGATTGATGTTGCTTTTGCATCACCTCTTAAAATCATTTTTGCTAATTTGAAAAACTCATCAGCCGAAAGTGCTGAAAATCTTGCAAAGAGGTAGTTTTGTATGAATTTTTTATCTTCTTCAAATAATTCTTCAGGATATGCTGCTAAGAATTTTTCCCACAATATTGGACCAATTCTTAAATCCCAAATTTCATTTGATAAGCTGTCAGTTGATGCCATGACCATTTCGGCTTGTTTTGGGTCATCAGGAAGACCTTGAGTACCCAAGATTTCCATTGTACCTTTAATTAACTCGTGAATTAATATAGGAAAAAATACACCTGTCGCTTTAACTGTTGGAGGGTCAGTTTGAATATCTACTTCTTCTTTACCACCAACACCACCTTGACTCATCATCATGTCCATCATTTCGTCAGGTAATACCCAATACAATAAATCATTTACAGACATAACAACACCGTACAAATTCAATAAGTCGGGGTCAACTCTATCTAATTCATCTCTAACTAATTCAAACATGTAATGTCCTTTTTTAGACGAACCTTGAATTAATGCGTTAATAAATCTTCTTTTTGCCTTTTCAATATCAAATCTTTCAAATGCTGAAATAAAATCTTCAAGGTCTTCTTCTTTTTCTTGGAAATTCTGTTCAACTTCTTCGTCTTCAGGTTCTTCACCTTGTTTTTGAAAACCAGACATATCAATTTGACCTGGCATTACAAGTTCAGCAACATAATTAATTTGGTCTGGTCGTACACCCATTTCTTTTCTAACCAAATCAATCGCCAAATTTTCAAGATATTCTTTATGAGCCATTTGTTTTTGTAACAATTGCATGGCCATAGTCATCATCATTCTTTGTAATTGTTGTAAAGCGTTTCCTCTTGAGATGTCAGCACCAGCGTTTGGTACATAACGTCTAACTTTAGCAACAACATCTTTAAATCTTTTAGAAGCAACTAATTCTTCAAATGTCTCAGGTAAATTACCCTGTTCAATATTTGGAAATGCTGGATTTGTAGATAATGGAGTTCCTTTTGAAAGAATTGTTCTTTCAATATCAGGTGACATTCTTTCAGGTCTATCTCCATAATCAATTGGAGCTTCTCTAACGATTTGTTTCTTTTTCATTATTGGTTTTTAAAGTCAATTTTTAATTGGTCAAATTCTAAATAATCAGGAATCTTAACAGTACCCATTTTTGGAGCTTCAGTAGACGCCTTTGGTTTTGGTTGATGTTTTGGGTTTTTAAAAGGGTCAGAAGTATTTGGTTTTTCTTTAGTACCAGGTTTTACTCTTGTAGGTGCTGGTGCTGTTTTTGTACCTTGTTCATCCATTTTTTCCGCTTTTGGTTTTGGTTGATGTTTTGGGTTTTTAAAAGGGTCCATTTTACCAGGTTTTTCCTTTTCTTTAGTACCAGGTTTTACTCTTGTAGGTGCTGTTTTTGTACTTTGTTCCATTGCTTCTTTTTTAGAAACATATGTGTTTTTATTTGATTTGTCCATTTTTGTTTCATCAACAAATCCAATCATACTATTTTTAAATGGACGAGAAATTATTCCTTGTTCACTTAAAGTATTTAATAAATCAATTTTAGAAATTTTTGGTGATATATGTTTTTCAACCATTCTTAATAAAGAAGACTCAACAATTGGTAAATAAGGATTTTTACCTTCTTTAATATTTCTTTTTACATCCATCACACATCTTTCAAATTTTTTCTTATCTTCTCTACCAACTGATGAGGTACAAATTGCATATGGGTTATATTTTGATTTTTTCTTCGCTTCGCTAATATCTTCTTCTTTGTCAATACCATCATCGCCTTCATCATCCATACCATCAGGTGCTTGTACTTGATGTGGTTCTTGAGTAGTTTGACCAAGTTTTGAATCACTTTTATCAACTTCTACACCTTGCTCATAAACTTCAAAAGGTTTTTTCTCGTTTTTTAATTTATCAATTGTTGCGGTGTCAGTTTTTGGTACCATTGTTATTTCAGATACCATCATTTTATGCAATTGATTGATTTGACCTTCATTCATTGTTAATAACAATTTATGGCTCAATCCACGTTCCATTAGTTGTTTAATTTTTTTATTTTTCATATACAACGTCTTTTTCTAATTCTAAAATAATGTCTCTTTCGTACAATTTATCTTTTACTTTCTGTTCTGAATCTCCGAAACGAAAAACAAGACGGGTCTCATCTTCACAACTTTCATCTTTTTCCCAGGCTAACGCAATTACATCTTCCATTGCGTCTGTGACTCCCATAAAATCAGAGTCCTGTATAAGTTCAAGTTGGACCACCGTATTTTTCAGTAGTCCAACTTTCTTTATATGTTTTAATTCAGGTGGTTGTGGGTAACCGTGTGCTGGTCTTGAATCCCAATTTTCACCCCAAACGTCTAATTCATCACTAAAGATAAACTCATACATGTTATCTCCTCTATAATTTGGACCAAGTCCATTAATATAGATTAAATGACTCATAAAACTTCACCTTTTGGTGTTACTCTAATTTGTTCTCCGTTGTGTTCAAACACTAAATTACTTTTGTTTGTTTTTCCAACGAATTTAAAATTATTGTTTTCTTGTAAGATAAATTCAGACGCCAATTCTTGTTCGTAAGTTTCTGACAATTTTTTAACTTTGTCCATTACTTGTGTTTTTTGTTGCTTTGACTCAACAAGTTTTTTACTTTTTGTTTTTTGTTCATTTTCATTTACAACAAAATATGATGATAAAACCTTATCAACTTTAGATTCACTAAAAATTTCATCCATAATTTTAGAAACATGAGAATTAACTTTGTCTTCTTCAGACATTTCACTTCCCATTCTTTTAACTCTAACTTTCATTGGACCAAATTTTTCTTTGTATGCGTTGAACATTCTTTCACCCTCAGGTCCTTTTTGAAACATCGCATTATTACTATGTTTTTTCATCATTGGTTCAAATTCATCAAACTCTTCCTCGTCAAAATCAAAGTCAAAACCACCTTTATATGGTCTATCAGTTTCATCATACCATTCATCGTTTTTAAATGAACCATACATACCTTCTCCCATTTCACCATCAATTGGTTCTTCCATGTCCATATCCATATCTACGTCCATATCTTCGTCATCACCCATAGAACCCATATCCATATCTGAATCATAATCAGATTCTTGGTCTTCTTCAAATTTTGACATGATATCTTCTTGGTCTTCTTCGTCAAGTTTGCTCAAATCCAATGCTGACAATAATGAATTAATAACATACTTAACATCTTCAGAAGTCATTCCAACAGAATCATTCATCATTCTGATTTTTTGACCCAATTTGCCTGTAAGTTTTTGAATAGTTTTAAATGTAATATCTTCTTCCTCACCAGCCATTGGTTCTTCTTCAGAACTCATATCCATATCCATATCACCTTCAGGTGTATCTAATTCCATGTCCATATCCATTTCATCACCAGCTGGCATATCCAAAGATGCATCATCTAATGGTGCATCCATTGAACCTTCTTCAGGTGCAGGAGCAGGTGGTGGAAGTTCAGCTGCCGGTTCTGGCATTGGTGCCGGTGCTTTAGGAGTTTTTAATGTAAATTTTTTTTGTTCTGAAATTTGATACATTGAAACCTCTTCTTCGTTTTCAACAAGTCTATTAATTTCACCTGCCATAAGGTTCAATCTTTTTAATGCTTGTGAATAAGAACGATAATACGTTCTATTTTTCATTGGCTCAATGTAATCCAAAGATTCATCAATTCTTTTCTTTATGATGTAACCAGTTTTTTCTTTTACAATCTCATACTGATGACCATCTGCTAACGTTTTTTCAAACTCCACTCTTGAAGTTTCATTAATGTTAGATGGTGCGGTTTCTTTATATCTAGAAATTTCAAGGATTCTATTGATTTTATCTTGTCCTTGTAATCTCTCACTTCCGATTGGTTTTAAGTCAGCCATTTTTATATTTTTTGTTTTTTATGTTTAAGAGTTTAATCCATTAAATCCACCAAGAGCAACTGAGTCAACTTGGACTACAGACCTTCCTTGTGCATTTGAATATATTGCGTGTGGCATTGCTTGTGTAGTTGTATCACCTGAACATGTAATACAATCTTCATATACTATTGTTCCACTACTTGTATTAGTTGTTCCACCTGTAAGAGCAAATCCACTTAAGGTAGGTGTTGGTGTTAAGGTAGGTGTTTTAGTTACAGTCGCAGTAACACTTGGTGTAACTGTTTTTGTTGGAGTAACCGTTGGTGTTTTAGTTACAGTTGCGGTAACACTTGGTGTAACTGTTTTTGTTGGAGTAACCGTTGGTGTTTTAGTTACAGTTGCGGTAACACTTGGTGTAACTGTTTTTGTTGGAGTAACACTTGCGGTAACACTTGGTGTTTGTGTTTTAGTAACACTTGGTGTTGGTGTATTAGTTGTTGTAACTGTTGGTGTAACCGTTTTAGTTACAGTTGCGGTAACACTTGGTGTCACAGTATTTGTTGCAGTTACAGAAGGTGTTACGGTTTTAGTTGGTGTAACACTTGGTGTTGTAGTATTAGTTGGTGTAAGTGTTGGTGTCGCAGTTTTTGTTGGAGTTACTGATGGTGTTGCAGTTTTTGTAACACTTGGTGTAACTGTATTTGTTGGTGTTACAGTAGGTGTTTTAGTTACAGTAGGTGTTACAGTTGCGGTAACACTTGGTGTTGGAGTAGGTGTTGAGGCTCCTTGACATGTGGCACAGTCATTATAATTTGTAGATTGAGTAGCAACAGTATCAATACCAACACCTGGTTCAGCGGTATCTACAATTTCGTAACAACCACTATCAGTTGAACCTACAAATGTTAAGAAATAATTTCCTCCAACAACTGGAAGCGTACTACTACTAAATTCAACTAAAATTGCCGATGGTCCTTCACAGGGTGCTATTAAATATGTTACTAATGCCATAATTTTACTATATAAATATAGCAATAATGGTAAATTGTTAAATTATTCTACGTCAGTATTTTCAATAGATAAATTTTTATCCATTAATTTGTTTTTAAAGTTGAATAATTTGTCAATATATCCGTTTCTACGAAGAAATTTAAAGACCAAATTTTCGTATGAAAACTCACCATCTTTTTCCAAACCTGATGACCTATACTTCTTTAATTTTTCTTTAAAACTGTCAATATGTTTTACAGCTTTTTCATAATTCTCACTTTTGGAATCCTCAATTGCATTATCAATTTTTGACATCATTGAATTTGCCTTTGATAATAACATTTCTTTATCAATTTTTACACTTTCTTTTTCAGGTTTGTGAACCCAAGTATCAAACATAACGGAATAGACACCGGTTGAAAAATGTGATTCATCAATATCTTCAGCATATAATTCCACATCAAAACCTTTTACGGTAATATTGTGGGTGGTATTAAATAAAGTTTTTTTAAGTTGGAATAATTCTTTGTAAACTTCAACATCTTCAACATCAAATTGTGAGAAGTCAACATAAAGGTGTAAATCAATATCTGAAAACTTGGACCAATTATAATTTGCTAGTGAACCAGTAAATCTAACATCATCAACAAATAAATCATCACCCAAGAAATCCATGAATTCTCCGGCAATCATTAACAATGCTTTTCTAATTTGTGGTTTTAATTTTGGTTCATCGCTTTCAACATCATCCCATATTTGAGGGTTCAATGTTTCTTGAGTTCCAAAAGAAGATAATATTTCTGAGTATTTATCCATCTTATATAAATACTCAAGATTTTATTTAAGGTAATTTTTTGTATTTGTATACTTTTGAAATTTTGGAATTGAAATATTTTCCTTGTGATTCTGACAATCTGAATTCTGCATATACATTGTGTGGTACATCTTCATATTCATAACGTGTACCATTTTTAAATTCTGTAATCATTGTTTTGTCTGCGGTATCATATTCAGTTCTAATAATATTAGATGAATTAATTTCATTAAGAATTTTTGTTCCTTTTATATCTTGTCTTCCTACTGCCATAATAGTATAAATATTAAAAGACCCCTGATTTTAGTCAAGGGTCTTTTTGTTAGGGTCTCATTTTTCGTAGTTGGTCTCGGACTTCAATCGCTCTTTCAAAGTCTTGTCTTTCAATACAATCTTTTAACTCATCCTCAATCTTTTTAATTTCTTCTTGGTCTCTTTCAAAAGTTTTGATTTTATCACGAAGATAAATTGCCAATTGGAAATCTTCTTTTTCAACTGCTTTGTCAAGTTGTTGTTTTAATGACTCCAAAGAATTTTTATTCTTTTTTGGTGGAACTGTTGAACTTGATGTTATGATATAGGTAAATTTTCCATCGGGTGTTGTATAGACTTGTTTTTCCCAATCCATACCATCATCATTTCCTGTTTCTGATTTATGTTCCATAGAAGAACTTTTAAAGTTAGGGTTGTAATCACCGAACATCTCGTTGAGTTCGTCCATCATTTGTTTTAGTGATTTTCTGCTGTTGTTTCCAAATAAGTCAAACATATTTTTTTTATTTTAATTTTTTTATGTATCTTTGTGAAACATAAATACAAAATTATGCCAAATCAACAGTACTGACATTTTGTCATACCATACTGACATATAGTCATTATTGTTATTTGAAAATAAAATGGTATATTTGTGGTAAGATAAAAGACTATGATTGAATCAATGGATAACACAGAAGGTAAATCAACACCTAAAAAGAAATCAGGAGGAACTCCTGTATTGGACAATTTCAGTAAGGACTTAATTAAAATGGCTCAAGAGGGTAAATTGGACCCTGTAATTGGTCGTGAGATGGAAATTAACCGAATTGCTCAAATCCTTTCCCGTAGAAAGAAAAATAACCCAATTATCATTGGAGAACCTGGTTGTGGTAAAACCGCAATTGTTGAAGGTTTGGCAATGAAAATCTTTAACGGGGATTGTCCTCGTAACTTGCGTGATAAACGTATTGTATTATTGGATTTAACATCCATCGTTGCCGGTACAAAGTATCGTGGTCAATTTGAAGAACGTATGAAAGTTATTATTGAAGAACTTTCAGAAAATCCTGACATTGTAATTTTCATTGATGAAATTCATACAATTGTTGGAGCTGGTAATTCTTCAGGTTCAATGGACGCATCCAACATCTTTAAACCAGCTCTTGCTCGTGGTGAAATCCAATGTATCGGAGCTACCACTTTGGATGAGTATCGTACCAATTTTGAAAAAGACGGAGCCCTTGAGCGTCGTTTCCAAAAAGTTGTTGTTGACTCTCCAAATAAAGCTGAGACTTTAACAATTATTACAAATGTTAAAGACAAGTATGAAGACTACCATAAGGTTAGTTATTCTGATGAAGTCTTGGAAATGTGTGTGAACTTGGCTGACCGTTACATTACTGACCGTGAGTTCCCTGACAAAGCATTTGACATTATGGATGAAGTTGGTGCCCGTTCTCAAGTAGATACCAAAATCCCTGAAGCATTGGAGATTCTAAAACAAAAAGCGGCAGAACTTAAACAACAAAAACTTGATGTTGTTAAAAGACAAGACTTTGAACACGCTGCTGAACTACGTGATAAAGAAAAGAAACTTCTTGAGCGTTTAGAACTTGAAAAAGCAAAGTTTGAAAAGGAACAATCTGAAAATCGTAGACCGATTGACCCTGAGTTGGTATTGAATGTAGTTTCTTCAATGACAAAGATTCCAGTCAACAAATTAAATGTTGATGATAAAATGGCTTTGATTGGAATGGAAAAAACATTGATTTCTGAAGTTGTAGGTCAGGATGATGCAGTGTCAAAGATTTCAAAATCCATCCGTAGAAACCGTCTTGGTATTAAAGACCCAAACAAACCAATTGGTTCATTTATATTCTTGGGTTCAACAGGTGTGGGTAAAACTCACTTGGCAAAACAATTGGCAAAACAAATCTTTGGTAGTTCAGATGCTCTTATCCGTGTGGACATGAGTGAGTACCAAGAGAAACATACCATTTCTCGTTTGATTGGTTCCCCTCCAGGTTATGTGGGTTATGAAGAAGGTGGACAATTAACCGAACAGGTTAAGAACAAACCTTATTCTGTAATCTTGTTTGATGAGGTAGAAAAGGCAAACAAAGAAATCTTCCATACACTTCTTCAGATGTTGGACGAAGGATACCTTACAGATTCTTTGGGTAGAAAGATTAACTTCAAAAACTGTTTAATTATTATGACATCAAACATTGGAGTTAAGAAACTTCAAGACTTTGGAACAGGTATCGGTTTTTCAAGTAACGCTTATTCTAATGAAGAACAGAAGAAAGAAATCTTGAAAAAAGAAATGAAGAATTTTTTCTCTCCTGAGTTCTTGAACCGTATTGATGATGTGATTGTATTTAATTCTTTGAATGAAGAATCTATCAAAAAGATTGTTGACATTGAATTGAAGAAATTAATGGGTCGTTTATCAGAATTGAAACTTGTTTTCAAATATGATGATAAATTGGTTTCACACATCGCCAAAATTGGTTATGATGAAGTGTATGGTGCTCGTCCAATTAAAAGAGCAATTCAGGACCAAATTGAAGATTTGATATCTGAAGAAGTCCTAAACGGAAATGTGGTTGAGGGTAAACAATATTCCCTATCGGTAAAATCTGAGAAAGTAATCATCAAATAAGTGAATAATATTCCTTATCGGTAATAAAAGTGGGGTCATTGACCCCATTTTTATTTATAAAGTTATAAGCATAAAAAAAAGGTCGTTAAGACCCTTTTCTATTAAATATACCACTGAGATTTTGCGTATTCTTTATCGTACTGATACTCATGTTTCTCATACCCAAGTTTATCAATCATTGCATATGCGGTCTTGATTGAATTATCCAAATCATCAATTACAACATACTCACTTGGTCTGTGGTAGTTGTAATATCCACAAGAAATGTTGATACAAGAGAAATCAAACTTCATCTTCAACTGTGAAACATCGGTGTATGGGTGAACCATATACTCACGTTTTGGCATGTATTCATCCAATACCTTATCAACAATGGTAAAGAATTCACTGTCACGGTTGAATAGACGTACACCAGAACAAACTTCAGTAACCATGTAGTTCAACGGTGCGTCCAACTGAATTGCGTAAGCCACATCAACAAAGAAGTTTGGGTCGGCTTTACGAGAACCCCAACATCCTGTTTCTTCACTAACAAAGAACGCCGCCTTTACGTGTGGTAAATCCAATAAAGCTGACATTGCTCCAAACACACCACATTTGTCATCACCACCAATACCGGTTTCTTTACCTTCAGGGGTGTAACCCTTAAGACATACTTTAAGGTTTCCTTCGTAATCAGGTAGAGTTTCTGTGTGAACAACAATCTCGTTCATTCCGTGAACAGTATCGGTATGACCAACCATACATGGATAAAGTTTTCCTTCAAAACCTTCACTTGTTTTGGTTGCGTAAATGTTCATCATTTCATCTACCACGTAAGGAATGTTATTTTCCTTAAGCCAGTTGGAAATGAATTCCACCATATATTCTTCATGGTACGTAGCGGTTGGAACGCTAAGGACTCTTTCTAATAAATCTAATCTGTTCATCTTACCACAAAGATACAACAAAATTATGAATTATCAAAAAAGTTGTAGATTATAAATAAAATCTTTGAATTTTTCAAATGGTAATCTCATTTTTTTCAAATCTCTTGTTTCCCTATTTTGTAGTGCAAACGTTACCCTATCATCTTCCATGTCCAAATCGGTGATTTTTAACATGTATCTTTTGTCACCAGGCATATCAATCCACTCATCAAAACCACCCAATTTTTTGATAAAATCATAATGGTCAATGTAATCACCTGTTATGTTTTCATTTTCATTGATAGTTTCTTCCATAGTGTCCAATAATTTTTCTATGGCACTGTTGGTACTACTATATTCATAATTATTAGTCCTAAACTCATATACACTATCAGCAATACTTGGGGGGTCAATATTTTCAAGATTAATAATTCTTCTCAATAACCCATAAATTCCAATATTAAACGTTGGATTGTATTTTTGATACGTTTTTATAAGGTCATCTAATTTAACGGTTTTTTTATAAAAAGTTCCCGTCATTGGTAATCCATATTCGGCAAACATATTTGAATAATCTTTTTCCAAATATTCTCTAATACCTTGTTCGGTATCAGCATTCATGTCATAAGTATATTCACTGGTTATGTTATCAACGGCATTTTCAAATGCTTTTGACAAGAATTCGGAAACTTTAATTCTACAATCATCACTATCTCGTTCTTTTAATCCCAACGTACATTCATATAATTTTGGATTAATAATTTTCATATACGTTTGAAGTCTTTTCATTTGTTCGTCATCAAAGTTAGAAAACAAATATCCCTCTTTCCATTCTTCTTCAGCATAATAACTATCAAAAATTTCACCTGTACCGTAACTAGATAATGAAATATCTAAGTACATTCTATCACCGTCACCTTCGTTCCACTCAAATAAATCAAAATAATCGCTATCTCTTCCGTTAAAATCTAAATTCAAAGTGACATTATCTTCATTATCTCTATTGTAACTGGTGATTAATGGGTCCACCCTATCAGCATTCCAGCTTGAAATAGTTCCGTCTTTAATTCTTTCAAATCCTGATTTTACTTTTCCACCACCCAATAGTTTTTCAATAACAAAATTCTCAACCTCGGGATAAACATGGTATAGAAAATCCACATCATGTCCAGTATCCGCAGCATCATACACAGTTGGGTCACCGTCTTTAATATATAAAGCAATCTTTTGTCTTCTATTTGATTTGTCAATAAAGTAATAAAGTTTACCGTCTTTGGTGTATTTGTTAAAATAATCTGGCTGTTGTCCCGCAGTACACCAACGTGTACCTGAACCATAATAACAAGAAGCATTATGTGTGATGGCTCTGATTCCCAATACATCACCATCTTCAAATACTTTTTCAGCTTCTTTTTTCGCCGCTCGTTCTTTTTCTCTTTTGGATGAAATCATTGAAAGGGCTTGTGTCAAATATCCCAAGGTATTAATATTATACGAATTAATATCTTTGGGCGATTTCATCACAACATCTAATTTTGGAAACGCCCTTGACTCAACACCGTCCCAAAGTTCTTTAACAGTACCAATTACTTCAGGTGTAATTTTATTACTATTTTTATTAAAAAATTCTATTTGTCTGATTAGCCCAGATATAAAGACATCAAAATCCGTAAACGGGTCAAAAAGAAATCTTTTGGTTTCAGTTTCAACAAAAGGAATGTATTTTGCACCTAACTTTGCAGTCTCATCAAATATTTTGTCTATAAAATCAGAGTCGTCAGGAAACATTTCCTTAACCCTTTTAATAGAGTCTTCTTTCTTACCCTCTTGTAAAAATATTTTGTACATTTCTTATAAATAGTTGTGCAGTTCAAAAAATGGTTGTATATTTGTATAAGAAAGGAAGACAAACTATGAAAAACATCATCACCACCATCGCAATGTTCATCTTGACTATCGCAGCTCAAGCACAAGTCTATCAGTTTCACTGTAAAGGTTTCTACAGGTTCGAACATACATCAGGGTTGAATTCTATGGAAGTTTTGAATAACGACCAAGAAACCAAATTGATGGGTCAAACATCAAATATCTTCTTCATCTTTGATAGTGTTAAAAATACAATGACCAGAGTGGATTCTTTTAACAAATCAGTTATGGTAAGAACCATTGTTGACTCTCATTCTGAAAACAACTATCAATCATTTACTGTGAGTTCACCTGAAGGAACTGACTATCTTTATATCTTTGACAAATATAACCCAACATTTTTGATGTGTGTTTGGAGAAAAGATTTGTTCATGACTCAAGGTTGGGTGTCTAAAAATCTTAAATAAAAAAAGGGACCAAGTAGTCCCTTTTTTTATAATAATGTTAAATATTTTTTAAGCTAATCCCAATTGATTTTTTTGTGAAAATTCTTTAAAAAATGGTAACGCTTTTTTAACCGCATCTGGTGGCATTACCTTCATACCAGCCTTTACTTGAGCTAAGTAAGTTAAACCATCTCTTAACAATAATAAATCGTTAACCATTGCTGATAGGGCGGCCATTGACATTATATTATCAAACGGCCTACCATCCATCATAGCTTTGTAACCACCTGCACTACCCAATTGATATCCAAGTGTTGCAATTGATTTGTTAAATGAATTAATTAAATCATTGCCCCAAATACCCTGTAAAGCCTCATAAGGTGTTCCTCCAATCAATTTTTTGTCAAAATCTTTTAAGGCTGAAGCCATAGATGTTAATGTTTTCCTATCTAAAGGTAATTTTTGATTAACAACCAACATGCTTTTATCCAACAACGGCTTTGTTTGGTCAGGTGTAGACACTGATGTAGCATCTTGCTCCTTAGTTTCCATTCTCTTTATTTTCAAACCATTAGGTTCTCCTGACATAAAGCCAACACCCATAGATTCTTTTATTACACGTCTTACGATTCTTTCTAAATCAGATTCCGTTAATCTTACAATTTTTTTTGTCATAATGAAATTATTTCTTAATAAATAGTTGTTGATATAAAAAAGTATATTTATATTTGTTGAAATGTTCTTTGAAATTATGGGGATGACACAGATTCGATTGGCGTAGTTAGTCAATGGGTGCATGTATGAGCTGAAATAACTCATTAAAAACTGGTTCAAAAAATTAAACGGAAACGTTTTAGACAAAATGGCGACTATCGGATTAATCCGTGAAAACGCTTCTGTAGTAGCCTAATCGCTATTACAAAACAGGTCGGGAGACATACAACCTAGGAACAGAAGTCTTTTAAAGGTGTAGTTTCTATCTTAAAAGAAACAAGTGGAGGATTAGTTCTCAGTAAACCAAACCACTATAAAATAAGGGAATTGTGAATTTCGGAACATTAGAAAATGTTGACCTAAACATGTAGTACCTCTTGGGTAAGACGAGCAAGACCGGGGGGCAGTACCTCGCATCTCCACCAAATAAAAAAACCCATCTTTACGGATGGGTTTTTCTTTTATATCATTTTTATATTATAGACAACCTGTGAATGGAATAAATTGTGGTTTGTGGTGTTTTCTAAGTATCTGTACAACAACTTTGGCGTCAGCCTTACTACTTCCTTTCAAAAATTGTTTTAAGTCCTCTACGGCTCTTTTACCGTTCTCGTCTTTTTCTAACATTAATAATTCTACAATGTTTACCAATGCTCCAATATGGTGTTTTGGACCACCAAAACATCCTTCAGGAACAACAACATCATCCTTCTTTTTACTATCGGCTTCATTAAGATGTGCAACTAAGCTTTCTCTTATAAGTTTTTTCAATCTATCCATGTCTATAAATAGTATAATAGTATAAAAAATTTTTGTCCTTCTATTGTCAAGGACATATTTATTGACTATAATTTAAACACACAAATAAAACACACACACAAAACATTATGAAAAAATTAATTTTAAGTCTTTTGATGGTTACTGCATTGGTTGCTTGTACAAGCCAAGAAACCGAAACAACTCTTGTTGACTCTACTTTGATGGATAGCACATGTGCTGATAGCACTTGTTGTGATTCTGCTAAAGTTTCTGTTGACTCTGTAAAAGTTGAAGAAGTTAAATCTGTTGAATCTGCAAAGTAATTAGACGGAAACCATCTTAAACAAAGAACCCCTCAAACGAGGGGTTTTTTTATTTTATAAGTCTTTTGAATTTTTGAATTTCTTCCATAATTTCTTTGGGAAGTTTGGATTCTTTTTTTGGAGTTGTTAATCCTTTTAAACTTGCCAATGCTGCAACAGGAGTATACACATTTAAAAATTTATCCATGATGTTGTTAAATCCTGACTTACCTGTGCTTTTAACTAACCCATCATCACTATCGTCACTATCGTCACTAACATCATTGTTATTTTTTTTATTTTTATCTTTATCTTTGTTTTTTCCAACTAATAATGAACCAACAAGGGCTGCACCGCCTAAAGCAGCAACTCCTGTTAAAATTGGTTCTGGATTAATTGGTTGTTTACTACCATCTAATATTTCAAAATGTAAATGAGGTCCTGTGCTTCTACCTTTATTTGGGTCATTAGGTCCACCACCACTTTCACCAATTTTTTCACCGGTAGTTACTGTTTCACCCACTCTAACATAACGTTTTCTCAAATGAGCATATTTTGAATAATAAGTTTTTCCATTTAACAAATGTTTAATTATTATTTGACCACCATAACCATTTGGGTCACTTGTATCATCAGATTTAAAAACTTCACCATCAGTAATGGAAACAACTCTTGTTCCAGAATCGGCTTTTAAATCAACACCGCTGTGTCTTCCAGTTCCTCTTAGACCAAAACCAGATGTTGCTTCAAATGATTTATTTAATAATGGGTACGTTAATTCCATAATAATAAATATCACATAATATTTTTTCGGATAAACTCATCAATTTTTGAAATGTCATCACCGATTCCTTTTATTGTTATACCTGAATTTGGTTCAGGATAATATACCAATGTTTGTTCATTTAAATGATAAAATAACCCATCATCAATTTTATCACCATTATGATTGATAATATCTTTTACAAAAATTTCTTTGTTTTTTCTTTTAAATCCAAGTTTGTATAACCCTTCAATAAAATCATCAACTTCCAAATCCAACTCATCTTCCAATTCAATATCCCAAAACTCCATCATAATAAATAAGGTTTTAATGAATTGGCATCTTGATATAATTGAGTTTTGAATTCTTCAGTAAACTCACCATTACTGGCAATTGATGTTGGGAAATCAGAAAACACCCAACTTACACATAAAACACCAATTAAATGTTTATCGGTATTATAAATTGGAACACCAGCGTGTGCGTAGTTTCCATAATGTCTTAATAAACTTTTGGTTGGTAAATCACTTATTTGATTATCAACATCAACATAAAACAATCGGTTACCAAGTGTTTCTGTTAAATACCAATTATAATTTGAAATTAAAATATTTTGAAATTTTTCTGAAATTTTTTCTAATCCATCTGAACATCTTTCATATGTCACAGATGCTTTTTGCATTGGTGCTTGAGTATAAAAAGTTCCACCATTATGAAATTGAATGATGTAAACTCTATCTGTAATGTACTTTCGTCTTAATTCTTTTAATGTAAAGTGGATTAATTCATCTCTTTGAATCTGTTCCACCAATTTTTCACGACTTTTCTTTTCTTTATTTTTGTCTTGGGTTTTTCTAAAATAACCCGCAGTCACCAACGCAACTATAACTGAAGCCACCGCTGTTATCAAAGTTTTAAATACATCTGCCCAATCCATTAGTAAAAATATATTGTTTAGTAAATAAATACAAAAAAACCTGATATAAATCAGGTCTTTTTAAATTTTATTCACCACTTGGTATAAACATCCATAACAACAAATATGTTATACCAATTGGAAATGGATAAAAAAGTAATACCACGGAAAATACACGAAGAAAAATTGGGTCAATATTCATACGGTATGCGATACCAGCACATACACCACCGATTACTCGGTCTACTTTTGGTCTATACATTTTTTGTTTCATTTGGTGGACCCTGTAGGGCTTGAACCTACGACCTACTGATTATGAGTCAGCCGCTCTGACCAACTGAGCTAAGGGTCCATTGTTATACAAAGATAATAAAAAAATTCTTAATCCCACCAATGTTCAATTTTTTGTTCAAGAATTTTAAATAATAAACGTTTAGCTTTATTGTGCTTATCTGTTACCATTTTAAGAGCTTCAGATGACCGTTTATCTAACTCATAAAACCCATCATAATATGATTCATTTTGTATTTTATCAATTAACCTAACACAAGTCATCATTAACTCAGCATCACGTTCAGAACTTTCATGAGAACCATATTTAACAAGATGTTTGGCTTGTTTTTCTAACTTGAATTTTAATACCTGAAAAACATAATGGTGGTCCCAATCCCTATCTTTCCATATTATCCAAAACCATTTATATAGGTTCTGAACTCCATACTTAATGTATTTGTGTTGGTTGGGTAGTTCCCATCTTACCCATCTGTAAAGTTTCCAATACCATTCGTTATATTCTGTGTTCATAGTTATGATTTTAGTAGACGAGAAGGGACTTGAACCCCCAACCTTGATGATATAAGCATCCTGCTCTAACCTGTTGAGCTACCCGTCCAAATATTAGTTGAAATGAGTACAATCCCCTTGAGTATTATCCCACGGGCATATGTACATTTCTGGTTGGGTATGTATGTAAACTCCATCAACACCAAAGTTGTCATTTTCACCATACAACCCAAGTGACTGACTTAATTCTGTCAATTCGGTTAAAAAATCTTCCTGCGTCATTTGAGTCTTGGGGTCCATGATTATTGTGTTTTGGAGCCTGAAGACGGACTCGAACCGCCAACCCCCTGATTACAAGTCAGGTGCTCTACCAATTAAAGCTATTCAGGCATTTATGTTTTAATATATATTACTTTCCTTGTTTTTTGTAAACATAAGTGATGGTATCACCAATGTTGTACTTCCTCAAAGAAGTAAACTCACTGCTGTCTGACATGAAATACTTGTACTTCCTGTCAAGTTCAATTGTGCTGTGAGGTGGCAATTGAACCATTGAATCAATAACGAACTTTTCAACTACATCACCTTTTTCAATCAAAGGTTTCTGTTTACAAGCTCCTAACATAGTGGCAAGAATAATAGATAAAATAATCCATAAGGAAAAATAAAGTCGGGGGTCTTTTAATATGTTTTTCATGTTACAAAGGTAATATATTTTTTTCAAAGTTTTTTACATAATTGTCAACTATGTGTTGAATTTCATTTTGATATCTACTATGAACATACTGATGATGTGTTGGACATAATGGTACCAAGTTTTTTGGTTCGTTATTTTGGTGATTATTGTCATAATGATGGATAGTCACAATTTTATTTTCACTACAAATAATACATTCTTTTTTGTGATAATTAAAACCAATTCTTCTATAACCGTTACGTTCTTGACTATCACCAAAATTTCCCCAATTTGGGTTATTTTCACCACTTCTAAAAAAGGTGTTTGAACAAGAATAAGAACATGTTGTTCTTTCTTCTTTCCCTCCAACTTTTGTTTCAAATTGAATATCACAAACAGGACACAATTTAATAACTGATTGGTATTTTATTTCTCGACTTCTTAAATGCGAAACGTCAATTTTATTTTCAACAATGAAATTTTCAAATTTTTTTCGAGTTTTTCCATTGTCAAAACCATAGAGTTTTTTAATAGCTTCAGCCCTTGTCTTAGAATTTTTAATTATTTCTACCATATATAATAAATATATTGATTGTCGTTAAAATTAGATTTGGTCAAATATTTTTTTAACGATTGTAGCGTAGACTGGATTCGAACCAGCGTGCCTCTGCTCCCAAAGCAGATGAGATAAACCTGACTCCTCTACTACGCTATTTGTTTGTGGACACTGTGGGAATCGAACCCATACGTTCTGATTGCAAATCAAACGGTCTGCCGTTGACATCAGGCCCTTTTATTTTTGCGGTCCCACCGGGAATCGAACCCGGCACTTTGCCGTGACAGGGCAATATTATAGCCGATTAACTACAGGACCGTAAGTTAGTAAACCCGGGCCCAACAAGCCGTGATAAACACGGAAGGGCCCTTTTTAAGATTTACTTTTGGAGCGAGAGACCAGGTTCGAACTGGCGACCCTCAGTTTGGTAAACTGATGCTCTACCGACTGAGCTACTCTCGCTTTTGAGCGAGTGGGGAGAATCGAACTCCCATATCCAGCTTGGAAGGCTGGAGTAATAGCCTTTATACTACACTCGCTTTTTTCGAGTCAGAGTAGTCACGGCCACCTCTTATCCTTCTGACTCTTGATGTAAAAGTGGCCAATGTGGCACGACCCAAGTTACATCCATTGGTTGCGGACCCGAGACTCGAACTCGGAACTATGGGTTATGAGCCCATTATGTTACCATTACACCAACCCGCGATTTATTTGTACTCGGTAGGGGAGTCGAACCCCTCTTTCCAGGATGAAAACCTGGCATCCTAACCGATAGATGAACCGAGCAATTATTTTTTTCTTACCAATACGTCAAAGAACTTTTTTGTTCTGTTGTCTTATTCAACAACAATACAAAGTTAATACATTTTTTTAATACTACCAAACAAACACAAAAAAAACCCATCCTTTCGAGATGGGTTTTTGTAAGATATTTTTTTACAATATTATCCCATCTCCACTTTGGAAGTATCAGCCTCTGTTGCTGGTGTGCCGAATATGAATATGGTTTTCATTGAATGTATTATTATTTGATTTCTTATTAAATATAATAAACTTTTAAAAAGTGTCAATTAAAACGCCAAAGAATTTACATAACTTACCGATTTTTGTACAGACTTTTCAATTGTTTTAATAATTGAGTCCAAATTTAACTCGGCAACATTACCAATTGAGATTCTAAACCATCCTTTGTTACTCTTTGAACCAAAATATTCAAACGGAACAATTCCCAACCCACAGGTATTAATTAAGAACGAAATATACTCTTCTGTGGATGAAAATGAATGAACATAACCCAAGTAAACCGAAATATAAATTCCACCATCAGGTTTTTGGTAATCAACATTATGACCTTTGTTTTTCAATTCTTCCAACTTGTCACAGATTTTATCTGATATAAATTCATACGATTTTGTTACATAGTTTATGTGAGAAATGTAATCTTCATAATCTACTCTGATGTACGCATCCAATGCTCGTTGTTCAGGTTTTGGTGCCCATGCTCCAATGTGAGACAAAACTTCGGTTATCTTTCCAATAATATCTTTTGGACCAAACAACCAACCAACACGAACACCAGTTGCGTTTAATGATTTTGAAATACCATCAGCACAAATCAAATAATCTCTGATTTCAGGACATAAAGTTAATGGGTGGATAAACAAACCTTCTTTGGTGATGTCAGAATAAATCTGGTCAAAGAACAAATACAATGGTCTTGAACCTACTTGTGTTGACCTGATTTTATTTTCTCTCACAATCAACTCACAAATACCTTTCAGAACTTCGGGGTCAATTACACGACCTGTTGGATTTTGTGGCGAACAAATGCAAACCAATGATGTTTTATCACTTATTCTACCGTCAACATCTTCAACGGTTGGAAAAAATGAATTTTCAGGTGTACATTCAATTTCTTCTTTTTGTGCATTATGTAAAAAACAATAGTGGTTATTATTCCAAGATGGTACAGGATAAATCACCTCTTCATTCGGATTTACCGTGGCTTTATAAACCGTATAAATCAATGGACGAACTCCACCACCAATTAAGATTTCTTCAGGTGAATAATCAACATTGAACTGATGTTTAATGTGTTTGGAAACAGATTCCCTTAATTCAAGTTCTCCTTGTGAGTTTGGATAGTTGGTTAAATCCCACTCGTAAGCATCTTGAATGTGTTTTCTTAATTTTGAGGGTATTGGCCATAGTTTGGAATTAAAGTCACCTATGGTTAGGTTAGATACTGGTTTTGTTTTAGCAATTTCTTTGATTTGTTGTGAGATTTTAATAATTTCAGAGCCAACAATATTGTTCCCTACATTTGATAATTTTTCCATTATCAAAAGTATAAGACACTAATAAGAATTATTCAAATATTTTACTATAAAATTTGTCAAAGTTTGGTCCTTTAACCAAACCACTTTTTCCTTGTCTGGCACTAATACCTGCCATATTTGACGCCGAAAAGAAACTACTATATTGACCAGGACCACTTCTTCTACCTATTTGAGTTAAAAATTCGTTCTTATTACCGACCTTACCTTCAGGAATGTTTTTAAGATATTCCATAAATGCTTTGGTTAACGCACCTTTACCTGTGAAGGTGTATTTTGACCTGGTATAAGTCTTAGACTTTGTTGGTGGATACCTATCTAACAAGAATTCATCTTCACTAAGTTCTTTGTATATTGTATAATAAAATTCTTTATACAAATTATCTAATAAATTACTAGTTCTTCTTAAAACGTGTTCAGGGTCACTCTGTCTATCCTCATCCAATATTAAAGTTTTAGTATAGGTTGATTTTTTAACAATATTTTGGTCCGTATTATATGGTATTATCTCAGCGTCAAATCTAACGATGTGTTTTCCTATCATTACTTGAGTATTATAAACCTTAAAATAACAATCAATAACGCCATCTTCACTATAAGAAGTTTTTCCTTCTTTATCAATTTCTACAACCTCCCAAGGCGTACTAATTCTAATACTCGTATTATCTCTATCACTATCTTCAACGCTTGGTCTTCCAATATAAAACTTTAATTTCCCACCTTTGAATTGGTATATCTCATTGTGGCTTGTAGTAACTTTTGGTATTATTTTATAAATAACATCCAAGACATCTTCTTTAGGGAATGATGTTTTATAGTCATTAACCATTGAATTATACGCATCTTTTGGCATATGAGCCAATACTGATTCTTTTTCTCTTGATGTCAATCTTTCGTCAGTTGAATCGTACCAAATTGAATCTGAATCAAATTTTCCATTCTTTGGTGCGTGAATGGCCATTTTGTAAAATTTATTATCCCTGTCAACATTTTTTAATATTAAATAATACAAGTTTCCATTTGAACTATATTGATTGAAATACGATGGATTACCTTTCATTGTTGTACACCATCTTGTACCTGAACCATAATAACAAGATGCGGTAAATGATTTTGGTTTTATAACCAACAACGTATCGTTTTCAAAAATTTTATCTATTTCTTTCTTGGCTAATTTTTCTGTCTGTTTGGTCTCAACGTCAGTTTTAATCTTTTGAGCTTCATTGAAAAAATCTTGTATATTTGTACTGTATTGTCTAAACTCAGGATATTTGAATTTTGATTTGTGTTTTTCAAATGTATCTAAAGAAGCAACAATCTTGTCAATTTCACTCCTCATTCTAAATATTAGAGTTCTTGCTCTGTCTTTGTCTAAAGGCTCAGCTTCACCTGAATAATAATTTACGGTATAATAATAATCCAAAATATCATTAAGATATTTGTAATTAGTCTCTTTTATAAAAGGTTCACCAATTAAAAAATCATACGCAGACGCATCATCCATGTAAGTGGATATCATCTTTCTTTCACCATCAATACTTTTTTGGAATTTCTTAAATGAGTCTTCCTTACGACCTTCAAATAAAATCATATATATAAATACTCACAATTATGTATTTGTAGCGAGGGAGGGAATTGAACCCCCCACCTCAGGGTTATGAATCCTGCGCTCTAACCGACTGAGCTACCTCGCCATGATTATTCTATGGTTTCACCATCCAATGTATAAATCATACATGAGGATGATTTCCCTGAATTATCCAAACAATCTTCAATTTCTAATGGTTGTCCTTTAAAAAAGACTTGACCGATAAAATCATAATCACCTTCTGGTGTTCCTATTGAACCTGATGAGTACGTAAAATCTGTCGGAGTTGGTACTGTGTCAGACTCAAGTGAAAATTTAAACATTCCACCTTTGTTTTCATCAATACTCAAATAGACATTTGTTGGTCCTTCTTTTTGAGGAAACGCATTATACTCTCTGTACTCATACTTTTCTTCAAAATCTTCAATTGTTTCGTATAAGTCGGCGGTTTCATCAATACCAAACTCTAATACTTTATTTTCTTCTTCATCAAGAAGTTCAAAGTGCATTGTACCATTGTCAAACGCTTCGGTTTTGTGAAAGATTTCACCGTCCCAAAAATCAAGGTCCAAAAGTTCATCTAAATCAAAACGGATTTCATGAAGTTCAGAAAAACCTTCCTCTTCCATTTTATCTTTAATAATTTGTATTTGTTCGTCAGTTAGAGATTTGCAGACTGCCTCAAAAGACCATCCATAAGTGTTAAGTGTGTATTTAGCCATACGGCAAATATAAATTATAAACCGTGATTCGTCAATTATTTTAAGAATCTTAATTTGTATAATGTTGAGTAAATCAATTCTTGAACTCCATCAATTTGATTTTGAATATAAGATTCTTTAACCGATGTCCTATTTTTTTCAATATTTTCATCTAATTCTTTAAAATAAGCTATTACTTGTTCTGTTGATTTGTAATCAACTGTTTTAATTGTTTTATAACCAGTAATTATTTCGTATTTTCCTTGATAACTTTCAACAATATTATCAACTAACCCATCAATTCCATCATAATATTCTTGTAAAGCTTTATGTTCAGAAAATGATGATTGTGATTTTGTCTGCCAATGAAAGATATGTACTTGAGACTGTGAATGTAATAATGTTGCAATCATATCAACCACATCGGCAGTTTCAGTTGCAGGATTTGATTTTGATGATAAACCATTTAAAAGGTCTCTTTTTGTAATTTCCATATCAATAAATATACTGATGTGTTAATATGTCTTAAACTTCATTTCTTTGATAACACAATTTCCAATTTTTTTATGTCCTGATGGTGCCATATGACAAAGTCCATCCCAACAATCCGATTTTGTAATCACACGAGTATTAATCACTTTTCCACCAACAATTTTTTTTATCAATTCATTCTGAAATTTGGAATACTTAACTCTGTAGTTTGGATTTTCTGGTGTGTTGATGCAAATTAATGGGTCAAATCCGGTAATTACAACTGGTTTAACACCTTTGGAATTACAAATGTTTACAATTTTTTGAATGTTCTTTACTGCGCTTTCAATGGTGATTTTGCTGTTATACATATCATTGGCACCTCCATAGATAAAACAATAATCTAAACCATTGTGAATAGATTCTTTTGCTCTTTCTAACATCCAACCTGTGGTTTTTCCACCAACAGATATGTTATTCATTCTCATTTTTGTTTTGTTGGATAGAGTATATTGCCAACCATTAGGATTTGATGTGTGAGAATCACCAATAAAAAGAACGTATTTTCCTTTTACATCCACAATTGTGTCTTGTGGTTTAATTTTTACCGTATCAATTTTAACGGTATCTTCAATTTGTTTATTGTTACCCCAAACTTTCCAACTTGTTATGAATCCTAAAATTGCTATAACAATGACCAAAATAATTGCTTTTACTAAATTTTTCATATTTTTTATTAAAAAACACTCTCAAGCTCTCTACTCCCAGTTCCGAGGAATTGTATCTTACTTAGCCCGTCTCACCACTGTGTGGGTACTTGAGTTTATGTTTTTGTAGTCAGGACAGGATTCGAACCTGTAACACCGGTTTGACCACTTACGTGGTTGCGTCTATCCATTCCGCCACCTGACTATAGTTGTCAGTCTCTCCTGACCGTCACCCCCACTCCGAAGGTATGAGCCTTCATATGTGATGCTGGGTTAGCTTTGTGGTGTGAACGGGAATCGAACCACGTGGCACGTAGGGTTTCAATCTACTGCTCTACCTGCTGAGCTACCACACCATTATTGTTATACAAAGTTAAAATATATTATCCAATTTTCCAAGCTCCAATTATGTGTTTTTTTATTTTTTTACCGTCCTCAGGGTTACCAATAACAACACCATCTTTAATGGTAAATGCGTGACCTTTAACAACCACCATGTAAGAACCAACAGGATATTTTTTAATGAACGAAAATGTTGTTGTTGCTCTTAATTTTTTAACACCTTTAACTACAACATAATACAACATGGTATTGTGTTCCTCAGAAATAATTTGAACGTCTTTACCGTTAATTTGTTTACCATTCTTTGATAACAAATTCATGCCAGTACCAAGTAAAAAAGTACCTTTACCATTTTTTCTCTTGAAAGTTTCTTTAACAAATTGGTGGGCGGAATCATAGTCCATATCCGCGGCTGATGCAATTGCCCTAACAACACAATCGTTTTTTTCAGATTTGGCAATTTTTGATTCAGTATATCCTTTGATTGCGTTTGAAGATGATATAAACCCCTTTTCCATACTACAAATATACAACAGGTATTTGACATTACAAAAAAATATTTTGCTCCCCGGATAGGATTTGAACCTATGACCTATCGCTTAACAGGCGAGTGCTCTAACCACTGAGCTACCGAGGAATGTTGTACCAAAGGTGGGAGTCGAACCCACACGTCTTTAAGACATTAGTTTCTAAGACTAATGCGGCTACCGTTACGCCACTTTGGTATTTTGCGCAAGTGGAAGGACTCGAACCCTCGCCAAAAGTTTTGGAGACCTTTATGCTACCATTACACCACACTTACGTATTTGTGATTCCTGAGGGACTCGAACCCCCACATCTTCTCGTCCGTAGCGAGATGTTTTATCCAATTAAACTAAGGAACCATTTGGGGTGACTGATGGGATTCGAACCCACGACACTCGGCACCACAAGCCGATGCTCTACCACTGAACTACAGTCACAGAGTCCATAGTTGGAATCGAACCAACGAATAACAGTTTTGCAGACTGTCCCTTTGAACCGCTCAGGCATATGGACTTATATTCTATAATCCTCCAAATCTAGTAAAAAAAGTGAGTTTTGGAGGATTATAAGTTTTGTGCCAGCAGTAGGACTCGAACCTACGAACTCAAATGAGAGCGGGTTTACAATCCGCCGCAATTGCCGCTATGCGATACTGGCATTTTTGTCTTTCCTGTTGGATTTGAACCAACGACATCTTGGATGTAAGCCAAGTGCTCTTCCAACTGAGCTAAGGAAAGATATTGTGACCCCATCGGGACTCGAACCCGAAACCCCCGTGTTAAAAGCACGGTGCTCTAGCCAATTGAGCTATAAGGTCATATTGTTACCCCTGAAGGATTCGAACCTCCACTAAGTGGACCAAAACCACTCGTCCTGCCGTTAGACGAAAGGGTAATTTATGGTTGGTGATACAGGACTTGAACCTGTGACCCCTACGGTATCAGCGTAGTGCTCTAACCAACTGAGCTAATCACCAATGTATTTGTGGGGTAGACAGGTATCGAACCTGTTCCTTCGGATTTTCAGTCCGGCGCAATGACCTCATCTGCCACTACCCCATTTTTGGTTACCAATACGTCAAAGAACTTAAAAACAAAAAAACCCGAACCTTGTGAGTTCGGGTTTCCTTTTTTAGGCTACTACGTGTTAACTTATAACACCCGAACTTGAAAATACGCGAAGATACCAATTCTGACAGAATTGAATGACATGTTTCACGATTTGTTTATTTACGAGTTTCATTGTGTTTAGTATTAAATATGGTACAAAGATACAAAAGTTTCTTGATATGTTAAATATTTTTTTCGTTTTTATTTTTTAATAACCAGTTGGCTCCGACTACAAACCCTTGTTTCCATTTTGTAATATCATCATCACACATCCCTTCACTGTATTGTTGATATTTGTCATCAGCGCCAATATGAATCATTTGTTGGATTCTTTTTTCTATAAAACCGGGCTTAGTTTCAAACTCAGGTTCTCCCAATTCAACCATACCATTTTTCCACTTTTTCCAAGTGTCAAAATCTTTTAAATCTTCAATGTTAATCATATTATTTTTTTAATTATAACCTGTCTTTTACAATATTCAATAAGTCCTCATTAAAAGGTACTCCATGTCTTGAATCAAATTCATCTTCCAATCTTTCAGTTGACATATCATTTTTCTTCAATAAAATATACGCTCCCAAATCAGCTTCAATTTCATCTTTTTCAGACCTCGGTCCGTTGTGTCCCAATAACAAATGTGAGATTTCATGAGCTTCAATAAATTTCATGTCATCCATAGTTAAACCATCATCACCCAAAAATATTTCACCGTCAATAAAAATTGTTTTGAATTCTGGTGCAAGAAATCCATAACCGTATTGGTCAAAAATTTTTCTCATTGCACTATAATTTGGATTTTCTTTGAATACCAAATTAATATTCATGTTTGGGATAAAACTACTTTTGTACGCTATGATGTCTTGGTCTTCCATTTTTATAATAAATATTCCAATACTTTTTCTTTTATGCCCGTTTGTTTAATGCCTTCTTTATTTTCGGGTGTTAATACAAAGTTCTTCAATCCCCAAGTCTTATCGTGCACATCCGTTAATGACATATTCAAATCATCAATTGCCACCCAATGTGTGATTACAGGATTCTGACCAATATATTGCGCAATCTCCAAACTACGAGTTTGTTCTAACTCCGATTTGTTGTGCCATGGGAAATCATCATAATCATCATATAAGATAGAATCGGTAAAGGCAATTGGTTTTTTAATAATACCTTTTGATTCGTAATATTCTCCCATCTCCTCAACTGTCGCCCAATTTTTCCAATCTGAAGATACAACAATTTCGGCACCTGTTTCCTCTAAGATTTCATTAAGAACTTTAACCGCCTCCTCATCAAAATTATCAAAACGATACTCAACGGGCATACTTAAAGTACTCATAGACAATTTACGTTTACCCCAACTTTTTTGTTTTTTGAAACGATTACCCCAATTATCAGACAGACATATCACACCATCGTGGTCCAAAAATATAACTTTCATAACACAAAGATAATAAAAGTTATTCTTGTATCAAAGAAATATCGTAATAAAAACTATTGTATCATATTTTACAATTTGACAAATATGTTGTATTTTTTTTAAAAAACTATGTCATATTTAAATACACCAATTCCCGTAGTAGAGGCTTACATTAGAGGAAACTTCTTAAGAAACCAAGAAGATTCTCACGATAAAAAATTCCCTTGTTACATTTTTGGAATGTCGTCAATTCCAGCACAAGCACCATTATTTCACTTTATCATGGAGGATGGGGCATTATGGTGGAGAATGCCAATACAGGCATTTTGTTGGAAAGAAGATGCACCTGAACAAGAACTTGATGAATTAGTGTTATGGGATTCATTTTCATATCATGTTGGAGCAACAGCATTCCCTATGTTAAAAAACAAGACATGTAAATTCATATCAAGACGTAGAGTAGAATATACGGGCAAATATTTATTTACCTTAGATTGGGGGTCATCTTCAGACATGGGAGACACAGATTTTGGATTAAGTGAATTCCCATCACAACACAAATGTGGTCATTTCATTGCCATGGATAATGGAAACTTTGCAATACAACCAAACAATAGGTTTGTGCTTCATGACCCATCGTTCACAGTAAAAGATGAATTGGTTATACATAGAAAATACAATACCACATTATGGACTGCTGAAAGAAATGGAAGATGGGTCACACCTGATACTGACATTATGAATTACGACCATACCGATTTAGAAAAAGGTGAGAGTAATAAAAAACGGTCAGATGAATATAATAAAATTGATTCCGAACGTTTAAAGAATGAAGGTTCAATTTAACCACCAAAATGGATTCTTTTTAGACGGGAGAATATTTTGTGAAGTTTACGGTATTGCGGAAAACGAATCAAATGATGAGTTATTAAATTCAGGATGGTTACCGTCAATGGAGGAAAAAAATATTTGGTATCAATCAAGAAGTCATAGAATAGAACTATCTAATTTTGAGATATCAAAAAAACGAAGACACATAATTAAAAAGTTAACCTGTGAAGTAAGTGATTATATTCAAAACCAAGAAATAGATGATTTCTTTCAAGAATACTACAATGATAAGGATTTTGATATTATGGATGATTATAATAACTGTTCAAAGTTTTTTGAACCAAAAATATTGTACTTAAGATTAGAAGGTAAATTAGTTGCGGTGGGAAGATACTTAGAAAATAAAAAGTCTAATGTATTTTTAAATCTTGCTTATGATAACAATAATTTAAAGTTATCTCTTGGTACTAATTTATTTTACATACTCGCAGATATTACCAAGAAACAAAATAAAGATTATTTGTATATCTATGAATCATATGATGATAGTTTTTCATATAAACAAAAATTACCTAACTTAAATTTTTGGAGTGGGACTAAATGGATATCAAATGCTATTTATAAATAAAAATGGAAGAGGGTAATTTTAAAGTATTAGTTAATACAATTGAAGAACTAAAAAAATATAAAAAAGTTCTTTTATTAACTTGCTCTAACAGAGGTGAAGAAATTTCAAAAGAAGAAACACCAAAATCTACAATTTTAGCAAAAGTAATACATAACAATCTTAGTAATTCTACAATAATAGATGTTACTAAACTTAAAATTTATCCATGTGAGGGAAATGTTTCTTTAATGGAAGGAAACGTTTGTGGTGTTAAAGATGCTCTTTTAGACGACCCTGAGAAAAATCCATCAGGATATCATAGATGTTGGGCTTCAATTCATAATCCTGACGATGAACTTTGGAAAATAAGCAAAGAACTTTTTGAATCTGACTGTGTAGTTTTTTTCGCGTCAGTTAGATGGGGAGCTGCTAATATGTTTTATCAAAAACTTATAGAAAGACTAAATTGGATTAATAATAGATATATCCCATATGGTGAAGACAACATAATAAAAAATACAACATCAGGTTTTATAATTGTTGGACAACACAAATATGGTGATGATATTGCCGAACTTCAGTATAACAATCACGAATATTATGGTTTTAAAGTTAACAAAAAACTATATTGGAATTGGAACGCCGAAAATATTGAATACGATGATGAAACCTTACAAGGATATATTGAAAGTTATCCCGAATTTTTTAAAGATTTTAAGATAAAAAAGAAACCTGTTCTTGATTAAAACTCTTCTTGATGGAAGACAACATCTTCATATGCATATTCATTCCAAGTAAATTTTAATGTAATTGTACCCGCTCTTGAATCAATCATGAAATTTCCAAAAGAACCTTCATCATTTTCCCAACCACCATACACTCCCAACATATCGTATAAATAATCATCTAATCCTGGTACACTATCTACGTTTCTTTCTGGTTTACTACCAGAATCAACATATAAGGTACCATCAATATATCCATCATCACCACCACCATTAAACGTAACTTCAGCAAATGGAAATATGTCCTCTTGTTTAAGAAAATTCATAATCTCTTTTAGATTTTCATCATCTTCTTCACTTCTTTCAGTTTCACCTGAAGGTCCGTCAACAATTTCTTGATAAGTTCCACTAATAGTAACTGTTCTTGTTTGGGGATATAACGCAAAAGTTATTGCATTCAAATTATCTTCATCAAAATCTGAAGCATTTTCACCAACATATTCGGTAATTATCTCACTAATATCAAATGGTAATTTTTGTGGTGTTTCATGTTTTTCAATTCCACAACCAAAATTTCTACCGTTATATGGTGTGTGATTCCAAGGGTCAACATCCATCTCAAGATACTCACAACCACGAGAAGATGCGTATTTGGATATTAATTCAAAAATTGATTTTTGTTTTGGGGTCATAGTAATAAATATCAATCATCTACTTTGAGGTCCAATGTTCTTAACATCCACATTGGTTTCTTTTCAGCTTGTAAAGCATCTATCCAATCTTTTGCCGTTGGAATATAATTAAAACAATCTTCTTTCACGTGTTGTTCACCAACATACCTGGTGTAGACAGTTTTACCGTCACTATTAACAAATGATTTACCAAAGATTTTTTCCATCTCAAAGATACCTTCTGAGTGGTGACGAAACATTCTATGATTTGAATGTCCAACCCACGCCTTTGTTTCATCTAACCAATCGTGTAAATGAATATAATCTTCAAATTTTCCACCAAATTTTTTGGCTGAAGATTTTGCATGAATTAAAGGATGTGCCATATTGAAATGATAAAACTAATTAAACAGAATGATAAAACGGCAATTGTTGCTACCGTACCAATATTTCTATAATAGGACTCCACTTGTTCTTTGGACCTACCTTGCCATTCGTCTTTATTCCAAAATTTCATTTTGTACCCCCGACAGGACTCGAACCTGTGACCTACGGTTTAGAAAACCGTTGCTCTATCCAGCTGAGCTACAAGGGCATTTTATTTAAATATTACTTGAATTATAATAATCATAACCGCCAAAGTCAAACTAGCCCATGTTTTTGCTGACATCCCTTGATTTAGAAATAAATATGTTAAAATCGCGTACATTACAATCCCAATTGAAAATCCCAAAAATCGTTGTGGCCACATTAAACCCATGAATGCTTTTTCACCGTAACCTGTTGCCAATATAAAAAGATATGTAAATGGTACACCTACAAAAGACATAATTAATGTATTTCTTTTTGCCCAATCCCACATAAATTGAGCATTCAGTTGAAACCATATTCCAGTTTGACCTATTAAGAAAAACAAACAAGTGAGTAAGAAATACTTTAAATTAATATTCATGTGATACAAAGATAAATCAAATATTTGACCTTTTCAAGGAATACACCTATTTATGTCTAAATGAACAACACGGCAATGAATATTGGGCAAACAGAGATTGTGTATCTTAACGGTACGCCTTCGTTATTGTTTGATAAACCTATGACCCTTTTGAAACGCCGAACCATATATTAAAACGTGTTTAGAAGGGTCCTGAGAAATCAGGACTTTTTTTTTACACATAAATTTCGTAAATTTGTAAAACATATTGTAATGGATAAAGTATTAGTATTAAACTCAGACTACACACCCTTGAACGTAACTTCGGTTCGTAAGGGATTTGTATTGGTAATAAAAGGAAAGGCTGAGGTATTAAAACAAGACTCACAAAAATTGTCATCATCAGTTAAAGAATATGTTAAACCATTAATAATTCGTTTATTGTCTTATGTTAGATTTAAAACACGAAGTGTACGGTTAAACAGAAAACGTATCTACAAAAGGGATAACAACCAATGTGTTTATTGTGGAAGTGAAAAGAATTTAACAATTGACCATATTATACCTCGTTCACGTGGTGGAAAAAACAGTTGGGTTAATTTGGTAACTTGTTGCTCATATTGTAATTTAAAAAAGGCAAATAAAACACCTGAAGAAGCTAACATGAAAATGAGATACAAAGCGTATGAACCAACTGTATTCTCATCTATTATTAGTTCTGACGTTGAGTGTTTATGGAATGATTATAAAGAATCATTTGTCTAATTCAAAAATTGTTCTTATATTTGTTAAACAATGCCGATGTGGTGAAAAGGTAGCCACGCAGGACTTAAAATCCTGTGGACTGTAAGGTCCGTGCCGGTTCGACTCCGGCCATCGGTACAAATTATATAAAATATGGATTACGGAAACGATTTCAAAAACTACTTTACCAAACACTTAGGTAAAAGTTCACTCAATCTTCATCATTATGATAGACAGATTGAAAATTCAATGACTCCTTACATTTTGGAGGAAAGGGAAATGAGGGTAACTCAAATGGATATTTTTTCTCGTTTAATGAGAGAAAGACTATTATGGGTTGCTGGACCTGTAAATGACAACATGTCAACCATTGTACAAGCTCAGTTAATGTACTTGGACTCGGTTGAGAGTACTGACATCACAATGCACATTGATAGTCCTGGTGGGTCAGTAAAATCAGGTTTGTCTATGGTTGATGTTATGGATTACATTCGTTGTGATATTCGTACAGTAAACACAGGTATGGCAGCATCAATGGGTTCAGTTCTGTTAGGCGCTGGTACAAAAGGTAAACGTTCTTCATTACGTTTTTCTCGTACAATGTTACACCAATCATCAGGTGGTTATGAAGGTAACATTCAAGACGCAGAAATTTCAATGAAAGAATGGAAAAAAATTAACGATGTTCTTTTTGATTTGTTGGGTGGGTATTGCGGTAAAACAACAAAACAAGTTATGAAGGACGCATCTCGTGATTTATGGTTAGATGCTAAAGAAGCGTTAGAGTACGGAATTATTGATGAAATTGTTGTTAAAAAAGAAAAAAAATAACCAATAAAAAAAGGGTTCCTCACGGAACCCTTTTGGTTTTAAAATCACCCCCTTTATTTTAGTTGATTTATATTAACAGGTTCTAACCTGATAATTTCTTAAGCCATGACTTTAGTTTTTAATTCGTCATATTTGTCCGAAATTTTACTACTAACTTTGGACATTTTGGGACATAAAAAGTCTGCTATTTTATCTTCTAATTTTTGAATCATTGAATCACTACCTTCTGCGTAATAATCCACTACTGAGTTTCTAAGTGCTGTTACAATAAATCCACTTGCACCTTTGTCTAAATTTGATTTTTCTTGTAATTCTTTTAGGTAACCCTTAATTAATGCATCTGCTAAAGCGTTTGTTGTAAATCTACAATCCGTTAATACTCTATCATAATCACTAACATTGATACTTGCAATAAATGTACTGATAACTTTAGCCATATAAGAACCTGAAGGGATGTTTAACACCTTCATCAACCAATCAACTAAGTATTCACCCATTGCTGATGGTAAAGCTGTTGCAGTACCACCAAATATTGATGATAGTGTTGCAAATAAACCCGCAGCTTCTTGAATAACTTTTGAATCGTATCCTTGAGTTCTTAAATAAGATACTTCAGCAATATAGTCTTCCATAAATAATTCCAAATCTTTATCAGTTTCAAATTTTCTGTTTTCAACTAAAAAATTAAATCTGTTTGTAATTATTTTACTTTCAACCATTAAATCTTCTTTTTTTGATTTAACTTCTAATAAATTTTTCTTTAATATATTTTTCACGTCTAAATGTTCACCTAATCTTTTACGGGCAGCAAAATTAATTGCAAATCTTTGTCTTGCTCCACCATAAGAACTAATTTGTTTAATGTCTTCAGGTACAGATGATAATAAACCCCAATTATCAATTTGGTCATTACAATTCATAATTTGATTTGCGTAACTATCTAATAATTGTTTGTCAATTTTCATGTTTTTGTCTGCAGCATCCATGTATAAATCAATTAATGTTTTACAAGCCTTTTTATTAACAATTTGACTAGTAGTAATTTTGTTAAGAGCATCTTCGGTTGTTTGTTGATTACCTGTTTGTTTTTGACGATACATTTCTTTTCCAATTAAAGTAAATGATTCAGAATCAATCTCAGATAATTTCTCATACAATGGTAACATTGATGTTAATGGTTCTTGTAAACTCCAACCCTGTTCAACTAAACGTTGTATTTCACCTTGATTTTTAAGTTCTGTTTTTTGTGTTTGAGTTTGTGTTGAAATTTCACTTTGTTTTTGTTCAGGTGATTTAAAATTTGCAATTGCTTCATCACATGTAAATGTTTCGGGAATTAATTTTACTTTATTATCTTGACCTACCAAACCAATTTTACCATCATGAAAAAAATATAAAGTATTTCCTTTTGCAGTTTTTGTATAAATCGCTTCGGGGTATTTTGATAAACCGGTATTTTCAATTAGTTTACCATTTGGGATACAACCAAATTTTACATATTCAATTAGTTTTTGTTTGTTTGTTGGCGGTTGTGGACCTGAAGCTAATTGTTCTTTTATATTTTTTTTCATAGTATTAATATTTTGATAAGATATTTGATGGTGACATTGGTACTGAAGATGCTGTACCAATTTCATTAGGGTCTTTTGTTAATTCATCGCAAGTCCAAGCACCTTTCGCCATTGGTTTTGAATTTGTGGCAGGTGCCACCCATGTCATATCGGCATAATAATATATAGTTCTATCATTTTTATTAATAAATTTGAAACCAACACGACCTTCAGATGTGTTCCATAACTTTGATGATGGTTGTTTTGATGAAATTACCTCAGCATTTTTTACAGGTAAACAACCCAATGTTATTGCTTTTTCTAACTTTGGGATATCAGGATTAGACTGTTCTTTTAATATTTGTTTTTCCATTATTATAATTCATTAATATCATCAGTTGAAGAATCCGCAACGGGACTTTCTTTTTGACATATTTTATCAATATCAGCATCGGTTACACCATTCTCATAACCATTGGCCTTTAATGCCGCTTGTGTTAACTTACCGAAATAAATATCATTTCTTCCTGTGTATGAAGTACCTAAACAATTTTGCAATTCTTTAATTCTTGTTGATTTACAACCCTCAACATATTTTCCAGTACAAAGTTTGTATGACATTGTGTTGGTAGCTGATGAACTACCACCTTTTTTACCATCTTTAGCCTCAACACCAGCCTTTTCTTGTTCTTGGGGTGTTAACATTATTTCAGTGTCTTCAATCATACCTGCAATAGGTCTTGTAAACATTTTCCATTCATCAGGACTATCAGTTAAATTGTCTAAAAATAGATATAACCCGCCAGCTATTTTCTTGTCTACAGCACATAAATCAGCAATAGTTGGTATTTTTTGTAATTCGGCAGCAATAGTATCTTCATCATCATCCCAAGTATCTTTAGAATCTTCAATTGCATATGCAATACTTCTAATATCCGATTTTGATAGTTGAGGAACTAACTTTGAAGCTCCTGCGGCACTACATGCACTCATAATTTTTTTAAAACCATCCGCTCCATTATCATAATTTGCGCTCCAATTAAGTAACACACCAAGACCTAATCCCGCAACAGCACCAACTGCAGTACCAACAACAGGAAAAACACTACCAAGGGTTGCACCTGCGGCCGTAGCCGCAGCTATTCCACCACCAGCAGCAGTTGCCCCAAGAATAGCCCCACCTGCACCACCAACCAATGTTGTTGGGTCCGATAAATCACCCGCAGTTTGTTCAAAAATTGTTTGTTTATTCTCAGTTAGAGTTTTTTTACTATCATATTTCATTAGTAATAACGCTCTTTCTAACGCTTCTTTACCTTCTGATATAATTTGTTGTTTCATATTATTTTATGTATAAATATCTTTCTTATAGTAAAGTATTCGCTTTACCTCTTGTTATTGTATAAGAATCTTTCCATTTTGTATTACCAAGTGGATTGGCAGAACCTCTTTTAATTCCCGTTTCCCATTTGGTAACTGCAGGATAACCTCCTCCACCACTAGTTGATGTAGATTCACCTTCTTGTTCACCCATTTCATTTTTACTTTGAGCTAGTTCGTTAAAGATGTCTGTTAATGTATCTATATCAAGTGTCTTGACTGCCATGTATATAAATATCAGTTAAAACATTTCTGATGGTGGTACGTGGTCATTTATTAAGAAAAACTCATTCATAAATGATATTAATTCATCTTCATCTATTTCTAACGAATCATCATCATCAATTTCTACCTCACCATCTTCCCATTCGTCATCATCAAAATCAAATAAATCAAAATTTTCCGTGATAACATTATAACCGTAATCTTCAATTTCTTGTAAGTCAAATTCCGTAATTCTAATAACTTCATCAGTATCAGTGCTCATTCTAAATCTAACTTCTAATAAAGGTTCTTTAATAACCGTTTCTACAATTTCTCTAACTTCCATTTGTTTATGGATAAAAAGTTTATTTAATAACAAATATCATATTATGTTGTAAAAGGATATAGTTCTTTAATAAATAAAAAAAAATCCCCCATTATTATTGGAGGATTTAATTATTAACTAATTTAATTAATTATAAAAATTTACTCATTCTTTGGAACATTTCCAAAGTAAGTTTTCTTTCTTTAGTAAAAGATTCTTGTAAATCTTTATCTACTTCTTCTTCAACATTAAACTCACTATCATCATCACCTTCTTCTGGACCATCAGATGTAAAAGTATAAGGTGATTTAATCATTGATAAATCCATATCATTTTCGGTGTCTTGACCTAAACCTTCATCACCTTCTCTATCAACATCACCAGCATCGTGTTGGAACGTGTCTGATGGTCCACCACCAAAGGCCATACCATCTGATAAATTACCAAACATGTCACTCAAATCATCACTTGGGTCATATCTTTCAACATCTTCCATTGAGTTATAATCATGGTGTGGGTGTTCTGAATCATAATCATCTAATGTTCCGTAAACATCTTCAGGACCGTGAGATTGGAATTCGTATGCTGGTTCTACATCTGAAGCAACTTCACCATCTTCAAAATCTTCTTCTAATGATTTGTTACTTGAACATTGTTCACACATTTCTTCTTCCATTTTTCCACCACATTGTTCACACATTTCTTTATCAGTTTCAACGTATGATTTTCTTTTTTTAGATTCATTTATTCCCATATTGGTATAGGCTTTAACTTCACCTTTGTTATTAACAACCAAACCTTCTTTGTCATTTGCAAAGTCTTGGGTATATAATGGTTGTTCATTTGCCACTGGACTTGGGTTTAACGTTCTATAACCGTTATAAACGTGTCTATGTTTGCTGAGGATGTTTTCTTTTTCCTCAGGTGTTACTCCTACAAAAAATGCATTCATATCTTTTTCTATATAAATAGTTGTGGGAATGAAAAAAAGTTGTATCTTTGTATAACAAATAACCACCACCATGACAACAGAACAAAAAGTCCGCAACTATCAAGGTAACAACCAATTCTTGAACAGCCTTAAAGAGTCTTTGACTCGCTACCCATCTTTGACTCAACGTCAGTGCGAAATTGCTGACAGAGCTTTAAAAAGTATTGAGCGTAATGGTGAGTTGGTAATTTCAAATCTTTCTGAGGATTTGCAGTTGATTATGAACTACACAGGTTCTAATGAGTTCATCTTGAAGATGAAAGACAGTTACGCTAAATGGAGGGACTTGTCTGAGCGTCAAATTTCTGCGGCGGTTAAATCTATCAAAAAAGAAAAGACCCCAACTATGGAAATTCGTGTTGATTTGAAGAACGAATCTATCCGTATCAAACGTGGTATCGCTTTGAAAATCAAAGAAGAGTATGGTTTGGAATTCATGCCAATCTTGGTTGACTTGGTTGGAACAACTCACATCAGTGCCAAGGCAGTAAGAGTTCGTGCCAAATTGACTAAAGAAAATGGTGATGTGTGTCGTTGTTGTGGAGCTGAGTTGACTGATGAGTTCTCAATCTTGACTGGTATGGGTCCAGTATGTGCTAAGAATTTGAGAGTAAAATACATCAAAGATAAAGTTGAGGTGGCTCGTTTCCACGAAGAATTGGCACTTCGTGTTGAAGAAATCGGTGAGTTTGAGTTATGGTTACCAAAATCTCAAATTAAAGAATACGTTCAAGGTGGTCGTTTCAAATTCTTGGCCGAAAAATTCTACAACTAATTGACTATGTAGAATAAATAAGTTAAGTTTTCAATAAGGGTTTCCCACACAGATAATTTAGAGTAGTCGTAGTATCTTGGTAATTTATTCTGAAAGCCCTGAACTCTGTGTGGAACCTTTTTATTTGAACTTAACTAAATGGAAACAAGAGAAATATTAGAGATTGACGAATATTGTGAAGGTTCAGTTCTTTTAAATGGGTATGAAAATGCCATTATCGGTGTTGTTGACTCATTTGAAGGTCGTAGAATATTGTACTCAAAACAACAAATAATTGATAGTTTGTGTAAGGACGAAATGACTTGGTTAGAAGCCGAAGAATATTTTGACTACAATATCAAAGGTGGGCATTTTGGTGAGTTGTCACCTGTTTTTTTGGAAACTACGGTAATACCAATTAAAACACACGGGGAATACAGATACGAAATTATTTCTTAAAGTAAGTTGAGTATAAACTTGTGTACATTTCCATAACCGCTCTACAAACTTTTTGGAAAACACTATTGATTGTAGTATCGTTAAACTCCATATTTTTTTCTTCCATAATTCTAATTGTTTCAGAAACTAAAATTTGTCTTACATCATCAACATTTTCAAATAATTCAGGATAATCATCGGGTTCACCATCAAACTTATAAATCAATTTATGTAAATTGTGTGAGTCTGTCATTAAAAATGGCATTGCCTGAATCATATTAACCAATCCTGATTTTTGCACAAGTTTTAGATAATCAAGAACTGGTCTATAATCCATATTCTTGATAATGTCTTTATGTTTTGATAACGTTTTTAATTCATTACCAAATTCTTCAGTTGTTAAATTTTTCTTTGATTTAACATCTGTTGCTAACACCCAACTATCTGTATCAGGTAATAAATCTAATGTAGAACCATCATCCCATTTAACATTATATTGGTATCCCATATCAAACGGAACTCTAACAATTTTAAGTACGGTACCTTTTGTACCCATACGAACAGCACTATATGGGTCATCCATATGAAGTAAAACTATTCTATCACCAGGCTCTAATTTTGGATTTAATTGCGACATATTATACAGAATAAATATATCAAAGTATTTATTAGTATGGATGTTTTAATTACAGAAAGTCAAAGAACATTAATTTTGACCGAAAGTTTAAATGATACTTTAAAAACTATACATGAACATGGTATAGATTTTTCAGCTAGTTTATATAAAAGAGTTAAAAAAAGATTAGGTTTTAATTTTAAAATATTATTAACCTTTGGTGCCGCTGTTGGTGGATTGGTAGAACCTTTGGAAAAATTTTTACAAGGAAAATATCCTGAAATGACAGAACAACAAACGCTTGTGGTGATTGTGGCTACTGTTTGTGTCTTGTTTAATGAAGGAAAAAACATTTTAAAGGAACTTTTACCTAAAATTAAAGAAGAGGGTTTAGAAGACATATTTAGAACTTCTATTGTTAAATCAAGAAAACTTGTAACAGCCTTTAAAGGATTTTTAGCTACCTTAGGAAACTCCGCTGCGTTTTTAACCGATGTTATTGGTTATATTTACATGATACCGTTAATTGGGTATCTAACCATGGCAATTCAAGGACATGATATGTCATCAGATGATGTTTCAAGATTGGTAGAAAGAATTGCGGCAATTGGCGTATTTCACATAGCATCTTCAGTTCTTGAAGAAATTGTGAATAGAATTATTAAAAAATAATTATTTAATATATTCGTCCATTAGACGAGCAACAATTTTATCAATTGTTGATTGTTTTAAATTATACACTTCTTTTCTTCTATTGAAAAATTCCCTCATTACATCTTCAATATTTCTACCTTGTATTTTGGCTTTTCTTTTGAATCCCGCAACCTGAGCTTCAATTTCATGTTGTTGTGTATAATACCTTAAAGGTTGTTTGTATTCCTTATCAGGAAATTCATATCCCGAATATTCTTGTTTTCTGTGTTCCAATTCATGTCTTATGTCATCATTTAGTTCACCAATCAATTCATAAAAAATTTCATTACCAGCCTTTTCATCAATATCAACCTCAACTTCAATTTTATCTTCACCTTCAACCCAAAAAGCCTGAACATCAAATGGTTTTAATAATTCATGTCTATGTTTTTTTGGTGTTGGATTCATTTTCAATACCAATTCAAAAGGTGGGTGTTGACCAAGATTGTACTCAGGAAATGTGATTTCTCTTTTACCTCTTAAATTCTTTTTTATTTCAAAAACCATATCTCTTACAACATCACGAACAGTTTTTCTATACCCTGAATCTTCAGTAATTGTTTCTTCTTCACCAACAAGTACAGGTTTTATAGATGTCACAATAACATCCAATTCAGATACTAATTTTAAGGCTTTTGTTATTTTATCTGCAGTACCATTTTTAATTGGGTAAAAACGTAATAGATTTTCACTATCCCCCCAAATTTCTTTGTATTCACCAGAAACAAGTTTACCAAGTATAGTTTTTGGGTCAACATGTAAAGTAACCTCAACAAGGGCGTGGTCTTTCCACTCACCCACAGAAATCATCGGTTTGATTTTGTCAATTTGAAAAGTAAAATCGTAACAATCTTGGTCGGCATTCTCATCATACCTCAAAAAATTACCACACCAAGTTAATTTTTTGGTTTTGAAAATCTTATTAATCTGTTCTATGGTTGAATTGTCCATTGAATATAAATATCATAACCTAAAGTTATTTCTGTATTGGATTGGGAATGATATACCGAAACCAAAACGAGTTGTGGTTGATTTGTAGAATGATAATACAATATCAAACGAATACGGGTCTTGACTAATCAAACGAATTGGGTGTAACGATACACCAAATTCAGGACGCAAATCAAAATTATTTATACCTTTTGGTGTTATTTTAATACCACCACTTAATCTAATTCCATCTTTCATATACCCCTTAGAAATACCCAACCGATTGATTGCGTTGAATGGTGTGTAAAAAATACTACCACTGAATAAACCACCATACTTAACACCCAAGTAAATTCCAAAGTCTTTTTTATCCAACCCGTTAAACCCAGTGATTAAAGATGTGTCACCCTGAACCAAGATAAAATCACACGTCCTACCATTATTGTAGTTCGTCTGTGCCTTGGCAGATATTGTCATCAAAATAAAAATTAAAATTATTAAGCGTTTCATAAGACAAAGATACATAATCAATTTGATTTCCACAAATAAATTTATATATTTTTATTATGGAATTATTGAACACTCACCCAATCAAAAAATCAGATTTAGGTTTTCACGGAAATTTATTTGGGGGTAAAATACTTGCTTGGGTTGATTCAGCGGCATCAGCATTATCAATGCAACTTTGTGATTCACCAAGATTGGTTACAATTGCATTAGATGAATGTAGATTTATTAAACCCGGTAAAGAAGGTCAACTATTAAAAATATATGGTAAACCCCTTAAGGTTGGGAACACATCAATCACACTTTATTTTGAGGCCAGGGCACATAGTGTTTATACAGGAAAACAAACCGTCATCTTACATACACAAATCACCTTTGTGAGAATTGATGATGAGGGAAACCCAATTCCAATTAGTGACAGAGCGAAAAATAGGATTAATCAAATTATTGATGGTAGTCTTGATATTTTAGACAAAACTATATAAATTTGTATTTATTATCACTACGGAGGTTTGGCAGAGCGGTCGATTGCGTCAGTCTTGAAAACTGAAGATGTTGAAAGGCATCCTGGGGTTCGAATCCCTAAGCCTCCGCAAAATCTTGGGACACCAACCCAAGATTTTTTTTTGGAAGATTGGCAGAGTGGTAATGCAGCGGTTTGCTAAACCGTACATCCTTAAAAGGATGCGTGGGTTCGAGTCCCTCATCTTCCGCAAAAAAAGAACCTATTTATTTGACTCGGTTTTTTTTATTTACTATCTTTGTATCAAATAATTTAATCATGACAAAATTAAAAAAGTTTAAAGAAACCGTACCACCTTGGATGAACCTATCACTTATTGATGTGTTAGAAATGATTGACCCATCAAATACTAATAAATTTTTACCTATGTTGACAAACATTGTTGATTCATCATTCAAAAATAAAGTTGGTGATTGGAAAGAAGACACTATAGATTATATTCGTAGAATTGAAGATATTGCACCACACTTAAAAGGTACTTTTGATATTTTAGACCCATCATTTGTTTTTAGTTTTTGGAGTGGGTTACAACATATTCCCAACAATGAATTAGATTCTTTAGTAGACTTTATTGAAATGTATGAAAAACATCAAATTACTGGTGTAGATATTAATCAAATAAAGACTTTGACTGAAATTGAAAGTGTCATCAATTTAATTAACATAAAAAACATAGGAAAAGAGTTTTCTAAACAAACATATGTTGATTTAGATACTGAAAAATGGTTGGTTATTAGACCGTTAACCTACGAAGCATCATTAAAATATGGAGCACATACTAAATGGTGTACCGCAGCAAAACATAACCCATATCAATTTTTTAGATATACTGAAGAGGGTGTTTTAGTTTATTGTATAAATAAAGATACTGGATATAAATTAGCGTTTCATATGTTTAGAAATGGTAACAAATTTTATGACATTTCATTTTGGAACTCCGTTGATGAAAGAATAGATTCTTTATCAGCTGAAATTGATTTTGATGTTTATCAGTTAATTAAAAATATCTATACATCTTCAGAAACTAAAACCAATAAAGAACTTGGTGGTGAGTATTGGGTACAATCTCATGATTTACACATGAAAGAAGATGAATTATCACCAATACCTCTTGGAGATGGTGAACCAATTAGAACTGTTAACAGACGTGTTAGAAATGAAGTTTCAATAATAATTAATGAACCCATGGAACAACAAATTGATTAGAGTGGGCCTATAGATTATGATGGTGGATGATGGTCCACTTTCCATCATAATCTTCAACCAAGGCTGTACAACTTTCACACCAATCACCTGAGTTCATATATTTTTCACTCAACTCAACTTTGTGAATGTGTCCACAAACAGCCACATCACAATTTTTTTGTTTGGACAAAAGTACTGCGTTTTTTTCAAAATCACCAACAAAATTAACCGCCGCTTTAACACCTTGTTTAATATCATTAGATATTGAATAATATGGTAGTTTTCTGAGTTCTCTGTATTTGTTATAAACTCTATTTAACCACAAAGCAAAATCATATCCAATAGAACCTATTTTTGCAATTAGTTTGAATTTTGATGAGAATACATCTAAAACATCTCCATGAAAAATATAATATAATCTCTTATCAATACCTTTATACATCAAATCTTTTTTTATTGTAATATTACCTAATGTTAGTCCCATGTAGTTTTCTAAAAAATCATCGTGGTTACCTTTAACCCAAACCACATTAGTTCCTTTTTCAGCCATCTTAAGTATTTTTCTAATGACTTTAGTATGTGAATCTTTCCATTTTGAACCACGTTTCATTGCCCACCCATCAATAATATCACCATTAAGAAATAAATTATGACACTCAATTGTTTCCAAAAAATTAATAATATCTTTTGACCTTGAAGCTTTTGAACCTAAATGTAAATCTGAAATTATAACCGTTCTATAACTCATGACCAATACGAATGTGTTTTTTCAAAAAAACTTTGGTTATTTCTATTAAGAAAAGAAAGGAACATTAATTTAGCCATGTACCAAACACCTTTAGATTTTAATCTTCTTGATGATGTGTGTATTATATTTTTTGATAAAATAAAATCTTTTGAGTTAACTTTTTTACTTAAGTTATAATCTTCAGCAAATTTATCATTTGGATTAAATCCACCAAGTTTAAAATAACTTTCAGTATTAAACAACATAATTCCACCCAATGCAAATGGTCCTGTTATTCTGTGAAATTTTTGTATTAAATCAAAAAACTTAAAAAAGTTGTTATATTTGTTATCTGCGGTTCTAACTTTACAAGTAAGTAATGAACCTTTTTTAGTAATAATTTCATTTAATATTTTTTCTAAAAAATCTGTATCTTTAATTTCCATGTCTGAATCCAAAAACAAAGTGTATGGTGTTTCAGACATTAAACCACCTTGATGTCTACCATAAGCTGGATATCCACCGCCAATTATTAAAATTTGAATGTTTTTATTTCTTTCAGAATTTATATGATGAACTGTTACCATATCATCACTAATGTCAGCAACAATCACCAATAAATCTTTAGAATTTTTTTGTTTGTTAAGAGAATTTAAAATGTTTCGGACATTCTCTTTTTCATTTTTACACGGTATAACTACCGTTAATATATCTTGTAATTCCATACATCTATAAATAGAAAATGGAATGTTTGAGAATATTATATTAATATTAAATTACTATAGAATTAAGATTTAATACCCAACTTTTTTCTATACTTTGATATATTACACGCCCAATATACAGCTTTGGTTTTGTCATGTTTTGTGTCACATTTGTGACGTACTCTAAAATTTTTCTTTGTTTCGGGCTTGTTATTTGGGTCACCAAATTTAACCATTTTAATATCACCACTTGGTTCTTTTACATACACAGCAAATTTCTTTAATTTACCTGAAGTTTTAAATGGCGAATTTAATTTAACATTTTTTCCGTTATATTCAGCCTCATTAATAGATTCATCATCCTCTTCTATTAAAAATGGAATATCTAACCAAACTTCATCACCTTCAAACATTGCTGTTTTTCCAATATCAGTTTTTAATAACCACTCATCATCTTCACAAAGTTGGACTAACCCATTTTTCCAAAGACCACGTGTTTCATTTATTAACGAAAAAAACTCATCTGAAAATGGTATAAAAACATTTTCAACTAAAGGCAAATCATATTCTTTGTGATATTTTAATCCTTCTGAGATTTCAACACCTTCTTTTATTAGAATACCTTTTTTTGGTAAGTTTTCTTTTAATATATAACGAATAAAATTTTTCATTATTCCGGCCTCAATACAGTTAATGCTTCAGGATATTCTTTACTTAAGAATTCTTCATTTTTTCCTTTATATGGTATGTTCTGTAAAACATATCTTATTGAATTTAATCCTGACACTCTTTTATCTGACGAATCTAAAATAACCCAAGGATGGTTTACCGTTGATGTCCTATCAAATAGTTTTTCTTTGAATTCAGTAAATCTATCCCATAAATCTAACATCTTTTCATCATTAGGTGAATATTTCCATTTCTTTAATGGTGAACTTAATCTTTGTTTGAATCTTTTTCCCATGGTTTCTTTATCAATTGAGAACCAAAGTTTGAAAAGGAAATCTCCATTTTCTACTAGTGAATTTTCAAAGTTCTCAACGTTTTCCATAAAGTCTTCATATTCTTCAGGAGTACCATAACCAGCAACAGGTTCAACTAAACCTCTGTTGTACCAACTTCTATCAAATAAATTGATTTTACCTGGTTCAATTTGTTTTCTATATCTACCCCACCAATCAGCTCTATCATCAGGTGTTGGAATTCCAAGTTGAATAACTTTAAATCCTTTTGGATTAATATTTTCTGTGAACTTTTTAATTGATGAACCTTTACCCGCACTGTCTCTACCTTCAAAAACAATAAGAACGGTTTTACCTGTTTCAGCCAACCACTCTTGTAATTTAATTAATTCAACTTGTAATCCGTATAGTTCTTTGTTAAAGATTTTTTTAGGTACAATTGAAATATCTTCATTTCCAAAACCAAAATCATCAGTTTCAGGTTCTATACCATAAATTCCTTTTTCTCTAAACTCTAATGATGTAAAGATTCTTAAGAAATAGTCTTCAACATTTTTCTTACGATTACCTTTTTTCAACATCACATTTTTAAGGTTTTTTTCAATCAAATCAAAGTCAATAATGTTGGTCTCACCAAACTTAATAACCTTATCAATAAGTTTTTTAATCGTAGATGAATATAAACCACTAAACTTTATAATGTTTAGAATATTTTGTGCATGTTTGTTAATAGAATTTAAATCTTGGTCTTCTTTAATAAGACCCATCATTGTTTTTATTTTTTTTACTTCTGTTATTAAATCAAACATATATATAAATACTCAGTCACCCTAAAACCTTTTTATTTCTTTTTCAGTGTTCTAAATCAACAATAATTCAACAATTAATGATAATAGTGTAAGTTCGGGGAAAAATAATAAAAACAATACCCAATTGGGTACAAATATGACTAAAATGGGGTTAATAATGCCCGATTAGGTACAAATAAGGGAAATATAGGTCAAAATAACCCAATTTATGGCTCAAATTTACCCCAAAATGAGCTAAATTCACCCCAAAATGAGCCACAAACGGGTAATAGGTCAAAATTTAGGTCAAAATGGAGAAAATAGCGGTAATTCAAGTAATTTGGGCGGTAATATGGGGAATTCAAGTAATTTGGGCGGTAATATGGGGAATTCAAATAGAAATACACCTCAAAATGGTGAAAATATGGGTAATTTGGGGTTAAATATGGGGAATTCAGGTGGTAAAAATGATATTAAAAATTTTACTATGGGTTTTAACCTATTCTTGTAAGGTAATATTTATAGTAAAACTAAGATACTATGATATTAAAAAATGGTTCAAAAGGAGAAGAGGTTAAAGCTCTTCAAAAAAAATTAGGATTAGTTGCTGATGGTAACTTTGGTCCTGGAACTGAAAAAGCAATTAAAGAATGGCAAATAAAAAATGGATTGACAGCTGATGGAATCATCGGACCATCATCATTAAAAAAACTTGGATTAGGTGCAACACCTGCAGTAATCAAAGAAGACGTTGTTATTCCTAAAGGTAGTCCAATCAATTTAGAAAAATTAAAAGGACATATACCTGACTCTGTAATTGCACAAATTCCAACAGTAATGGAAAAATTCCAAATTAACACTCCTTTAAGATTGGCACATTTCTTGGCACAATGTGGACACGAATCAGGTGGATTCAAAGCAACACAAGAAAACTTAAATTACTCTGCGGATGGTCTTAAAAAGATTTTCCCTAAATATTTCCCTGGTAACATTGCCGAATCTTACGCAAGAAACCCTGAAAAAATCGCATCAAAAGTTTATGGTGGTAGAATGGGTAATGGTGGTGAAGAAACTAAAGAAGGTTATAAATTCAGAGGTAGAGGTTACATCCAATTGACGGGTAAAGAAAACTATACATCTTTTGCAAAATCAATCGGTGAAGATACTGTCTCAAACCCTGATTTGGTTGCTACCAAATACGCATTGGCGTCAGCAGGTTGGTTCTTCAGTAAAAACGGATTAAATGCAATTTCTGATAAAGGAGCTAACGATGCTACAGTAACATCTGTTACGAAACGAGTTAATGGTGGGATAATAGGTTTACCTGATAGAATTAAACACTTTAAAGAGTATTATCACTTATTATCGTAATCCTCAAATAAAATTATTTTTAAGAAAAGTGTTGTTAATTCAACACTTTTTTTTATCTTTGTTGTATGAACACAGTAAATGATGATTTTAGTTGGGTAATAAAGGTTTTAAATTCTTGTGAAACAATTAGCCATGTTATGAGTACCGAAAAACTATTTGATAATTTTAAAAATAAACACAAGGATTATTTTAAGAGTTTGGGTAAAAACAACCTTCTTAAAAAAACTATTAAAAATGAATTTAAAACTTTAATGAGAGAAAAATTAACAATCATTAAAAATGCGTAATTTTTTACACTAATACGTGAGATTTTTTTAACTTGGATATATTTATATATCTCCACCTTCGGGTGTCTTTTTATATATACCTTTTCCACAAGACCCAAGAAATTGGGTCTTTTTTTTACCAATTTTTTTTATTACATTTGAAAAACTATGGACAAACTAAATCAACTCTATCATTTTATGGGATACAAATTTTCCCAAACAGTAAAATGTAATCACAATGAAAAATTGAATGAAGATGTGTTTATTCAATCAAAATGGGAATTACCTCATTTAGAGTATTCAATTGAAGACATTGTTCGCATGGAAGATAATGGTGACATTATCTCATATTTCCAAGATGTATATTGTACACCATTTTTTTGTTGGGATGGCGCAATGGAAGTGGTTGATAAAATTGAATTGACTCCATGTAATGATGGGTTCCCATTTGTTATTTTATCGGGAAAATATTTCAGTATTGAAATTGATGGTGAACTTTTTGTAATTGAAAGAGAACACTCAGATAACAAATTAGAAATTTTAGAAGAATTAGTTTATGAATTCTTAAACTATTATTATACTAATGTAGAAAAAAATAATTAACTTTGTAATATGAAACAGTATATCTATTTGGATGATGTAAGAACTCCCACTCAGGGTGTAGGTGATGATAACCAGCCTTGGGTGGTTGTTCGTTCCTACAATGAGTTTGTAGAGAAGGTGAATGAGATTGGTTTGGAAAATATTCAATCTATTTCTTTGGACCATGATTTGGGTGATACTGCAATGGCGGAATGGCACAGAAATGTTTATAAAAACTACGAATTGAACTACGATAACATTACCGAAAAAACTGGTATGGATTGTACCAAGTGGTTGGTTGAACAATGGATGGATGGAAAACCTGTTGTTGATGTGGTTGTTCACTCTGCAAATGCGATTGGTAGTGGAAATATGATGGGTTATATCAACAACTACAGACACATTAACAAATTACCTCAAAATTGTGTAAGAGTTCGGATTGAACATACTATTAAGATTATGAAAACAAATATTAAAGAAATAGAAGATAAACTTGAGAATTTCAAAGCCGTTCAATATAGAATGGGTGATAAAGGTATGGATTATTGTTTTGAACACTACAGTTCATTTGAAGAAATTGAAGATGAAGAATTTCATAAATTGAGAAATGAATTTTTGGATAGTATGAAAAAAATACGTTCATATGTTGAAAACAAAATTGAAACATTGTCAGAAGAAATTGATGATACACCATGGGGAGACTATTAAAATTAATATATGATTGTTTACCTTTGTCATACTTTGGTACTTTTTTTAACCATGATGCTCACAGTATTGTTTCAAAAAAAGGAAAAAAAATAATAAACAATATCAAATAAATTAACTATCTTTGCATCATGATGAACATTGTACACATATCAGACACACACGGATTCCACAGAAACGTTAATGTTCCTTTTGGTCAGGTGTTAATTCACAGCGGTGACATCAGTAATCGCGGTGAAAGATATCAGGTAGAAGACTTTATTGATTGGTTTGTTAATCAACCCCACAAATATAAAATCTTCATTGCTGGTAATCATGATATCTGTTTTGATGAACATCACCCTTTGAATGAAAATAAGTTGGAGAAACATCTTATTGGTGAAAACTACACACCATTAAAACCAACGTGGTTAAATAACATCTTGGATAATTTGCCCGACAATGTGTTCTACTTGGAAAATGATGGTTGTGAAATTGAAGGTGTTAAGTTTTGGGGTTCTCCTACAACTCCTTGGTTTGGTGGTGATTTTTGGGTATTCAACAAACAAAGAGGTTACGACATCAAACAAGTATGGGATAAAATACCTATGGACACTCACGTAGTGATTACTCATGGTCCCGTGATGTATAAGTGTGATTACATCCCACAACAACAATTCTTTGCTGGTTGTGAAGACTTGGAACGCAAAGTACAAGAGGTTAAACCTATCCTTCATTTGTCAGGACATATCCACGAAGGTTATAGTTGGGCATACAATGGTAGTACCGAATTCTTTAACGGTAGTGTCTTGGATGCTAATTACGAAATGAAGAATGACCCTTGGGAAATTGAACTAAATGTTCACTACAAAGAAGTAAAAGTTCTAAATAACATTTTAACCCCTAACTAATGTTGGGGGTTTTTATATTTATTGTATATGGCATATTCAGATAAAGTTATTGACCACTACACAAATCCAAGAAATATTGGAACGTTAGATAAGAACGACTCAAGAGTTGGTACAGGTTTAGTTGGCGCACCAGAATGTGGTGATGTTATGCGTTTGCAGATAATGGTTGAGAATGATATTATTACTGACGCTAAATTTAAAACTTTTGGATGTGGTTCAGCAATTGCATCGTCATCTTTAGCAACAGAGTGGTTAAAAGGAAAATCATTGACTGACGCTTTAAAAATTGACAATATGGAAATTGTTGAAGAGTTGGCTCTTCCTCCAGTTAAAATACATTGTTCAGTTTTAGCAGAAGATGCTATAAAACAAGCCATTGAAGATTACCAAAAGAAACAATGTACGGAAATACAAATTTAACCAAAGACTTTGTTGTTGATGATGACCCGATAAAACTTGCTGAGTTTGAGGCAAGGATTGCTTCAGGTGATAAGATTGAACCAAAAGATTGGATGCCATCAGAATATAGAAAACAACTTATCCGTATGATTGAGCAACACGCTCACTCAGAAATTATTGGTTCATTACCTGAAGGCACTTGGATTACAAGAGCACCTGGTTTTAGAAGAAAGTTAGCGTTAATGGCAAAAGTTCAAGATGAGGTTGGTCATGCTCAACTTTTATATTCTGCGGCTGAGACTCTTGGAAAACCACGTGAGGATATGGTTAACGATTTAATTTCGGGTAAATCAAAATATTCCAACGTATTTAATTATCCCTCTAAGACTTGGGCTGATACTGCGGTAATTGGGTGGTTGATTGATGCTGCAGCAATTGTAAATCAACTTGCAAATGCTAAAGGTTCTTATGGGCCTTATTGTAGAGCATTAGAACGTATCTGTTACGAAGAAAGTTTCCATTTGAAACAAGGACATGACAACACGGTTTATCTTGCAACAGGAACACCACAACAAAGAGAAATGGTACAAGATGCTCTTAACAGATGGTGGAGACCTGTAATTCATTTTTTTGGTCCACCAGATTCACAATCAGTTCATTCTGAAAAACTTATCAAATGGAAAATCAAAATGATGACAAATGACGAAATGAGAAATCAATTCTTCAGTATGTACGTTCCAAAGATAGAAGAACTTGGTTTAACATTACCTGATGCCGATTTAAAGAAAAATGATGACGGAACATGGACTTATTCTGACCCTGATTGGGATGAGTTTTGGGCGGTTGTTAAAGGTAATGGTCCTTGTAATAAAGAACGAATTGCCGTTAGACGTATGGCTGAGGAACGTGGAAGATGGGTGAGAAAGGCCTTACAAAATAAAGATTCTGTTTATGTATCACCGTTAGCATGATGGAAATTATTACTGTATCTGAAAAAGCAAGAATACAAATCCAAAAACTTTTGGAAGAACAAAAGTTAAATAAGGAAACTCATTTTTTAAGAGTGGGTGTTAAAGGTGGTGGTTGTTCAGGAATGTCTTATGAATTGGGATTTGATACTATACCACAAGAAGGTGATAATATAGTAGAAGATAATTCTGTAAAAATTGCAATAGATAAAAAATCTTTTCTTTATTTATTTGGAACTGAATTGGATTTTTCGGATGGGTTAAATGGAAAAGGTTTCCAATTTATAAATCCAAATGCCTCTCGCACCTGTGGTTGTGGAGAAAGTTTCGCAATTTGAAAAACTTTATTAATTACAAATATATTTATAAAAAAAGAATATTATGAAAAATTTATTAAATATTTCCGAAGAAGAAAAAAATAGAATATTGGAAATGCATACATCCGCAACCAATAAGCATTATCTAAATGAACAACCAACCGTTGGTAATGCAAAACCATTAATTTCACAACAAAAAAGTAAATACCCTGAAGATGACCCAATTCAAAAACCTTTCTATGATTATGTTCAGACTAGATGGGGACATGATGAAGACCCATATGCTTCTACGGATATAGATTTTGACCAAAATGGAAATTATAAACTATGTGATGGACCTTGTAAAGCAATGATTCCTGGAACAGATGAAAATACTATAATTTGGGATTATAAAAAAGGGATGGTTTCAGGTTTAAAATCGTTTGGAATTGACCCAAAACCAATTTCAATTAAATCTAATTTTGGACAAATGAAACAATGGTTTGACAACACTTATGGAAAGCATCAATAAAAACAACTAATAGCCGTGGACATTCCGATGGTGTGTAATTATATATTTGATTAATAATCAATAAATCATTTTTACAAAAAAATAAATTAAAAACCTCTTCCCATAAAGAAGGGGTTTTTAATTTATGTTATATTTATAATTTATGGACAAAAGATTATTGGAGGAGGTTTCTCGTCAAAAAGAACTGATGAATTTAAATGAACAAAATATTATGGGCGATATTGCCGATAAAGTTGTTGGCTCATTATCCAATAGTATTTTAAAAAGCATTTTCAAAAATACGTTAAATCCTGATAATGAAGATGAAGATGATGAAGATGATGAAACAGAAACATCTTCAAGTGATACTGAATATGACAAACTATCAACAACTGATTTTGAAAAAGAAGTAAATAAAGTTATAGATAATTTAGAGGGTGGTTACTATCATCCTAATATGAATAAATCCGATATGGGTAAATCAGGTGAAACTATGATGGGTATGGATAGAAAGTATGGTACTGGTTTTGCACAAACTTCTGCAGGTAAAGAGTTTTGGAAATTAATTGATGATGCCAATGCCAAAAACAATTGGAAACACTATTACATGGGTGGACCATTAGAAAGTAGATTAAGAAAGTTAGTTGTTAAAATGATTCAACCTGAGTACGAAAGATTATCAAATAGTTATCTTAGTGAAGAGGCTCGTGAAATTGTAAACAAAAGTCCCAACTTAATGTTTCATTTTATATACGCCACATGGAATGGTTCCGGATGGTTTCAAAAGTTTGCAAAGAAAATTAATGAAGCCGTTGATAAAGGTGTAACCAAAATATCTGATTTGGAATCAATTGCTATGAAATCTAGAAAAGAAAGTGGAAACTCAATCATTGCCAGTGGAGGTCAAAAAATATCCAAACTTTTAGGTATTAAAAACGTGTAAGATGAAAACTATACCAAAAGAAAAATTAGTTCAAGGGTTAAAAATTCTTTACAAATTGTGGAATAGAGAACATGATAGTGATAGTGATTGGCCATCAAAACATTATATTGAGTGGGACCAAGGTGTTCCTTATGAATTTTATTACAAATACCAAAAACAATTAGGTCTTGGTAATGAGGCTGATGATTACTATTATTGGATGAATGCTTTAGAGGAAAATGAAGATAATTTAGAAAGTGACTCATTAACTGTTGATAATGTTATTGTTCCAAAATATTATACGTTTGATGTTGAAACTTATGAAGATAGGTATGAACAGGTACATGTTACTTATGAAGGTCAAGTAGATGGTTATTTTACTGAAGACCAACTATATAAAAGTTTCTATGAATTAGGTAGTGGTACTATTTTTAATTTCTATGATTTTGATGAAACTGATAGAGATTATGGTGATGGTGAAGGTAATGGTATAGAGTTAAGAAAGATTACTATGGTTTCTGACGTGATACCAGAATCAAACAAAAAAAGAAAAGTTATGTCAATAAAAGAATCTAATTTGGATTCTTTTATCAATAGTCTTAACGAATCAGAAACAAAGTTTTTGATAGAAAAACTACAAAAGAAACTCCTTTAATTATTTTTTACGACTTTTTTTCTTAGGTACCAAATCACCAAGAGTTTGTTTTTTTTCTAAGATGTCTTTTTTGTAAGTTATACTTACAGACACGGGTCCACTTTTTGTAATGGAATAATCATATCTCCAAACTGACTTAGTATTTTCAGTTTCATACACACGTTCAAATTTTGTGTTCTCAGACGCTTTTGTGGTTTCAGACGTAGACATACTACAAAGATAATAAAAAACCCCTTAAACGTCAAATTTAAGGGGTTAAATTTAATTTTAGTAATGGTTATTCACCATCTTTTTTAGGTTCAGAATTTTTCTTCTTAGCAAAGATTGCTTCCAATGTAGTAAGTCCCAAGAAACTACCACATAATAAAGCCAATGTATCATACATATATTCAGGTGTAACACCAGATTTATATGTTGCCACATAAGCTAATCCAATTAAGTTAATTAATGTGATGATACCTGAGAATCTTTTAGAAGATACATCAGAACCATCACCCATTAGTTTTTTAAAAAAGTTTTTCATATCAAGGTAATTTATCTTTTATAAATATCAATAGATATTTATTTATCAATATGACTTGTCCAATCACCGCAAATATTTGCAATACTTTAGTAGAAAAGTATTCATTCTTAAAATCAATAAATTTACATTGTGTAGATAAAGATAATTCATCAGTTTATATGGACCCATCAATTGTGGTTAATATAGCACCATTACCTGGAACATATTTTGATTTAAAAAGAGATGTGTATACTATGGTGAACGAACAAACAAAAAAGACACCACATTTAAGAAGTGGATGGAAGATTACCACTGAAGTTTAAAAATTCCCTAGAAGTTCTTATAGAAGTAAATTAAAATAGAACTAGTTAATTAGCAACCAGACTAGAAGCTATACTAGAATAAATATGGCAATTTTTGTCTTTTATTCATTTAACCCAAAAATAAATTATACTTTATTTTATGAAGGCAAAACTATTAGAATCCTATGTTAATAGAGGTTGTAAAGATAAGTTAGAGTTGTTCTTCGGTGTGGGTTCAAGGATTGAAATAAAACAAGTGTTTTCACTTTCACAATTAAAAACAGAACAGGTTGAGGTGAAGGTTTTTTTGACCGACCCTGAAACATCAATGAATTATTGGCCCGAAAATATAAATTGGTTAATTGAGGACTCGTGGGAGTTTGTCCACGGAAAAGGTGCTAAGGCTGTTGTCGTAGCAACCTACGATATTATTTAGTCGTAGTATCTTTTACAACTTTAACCTCTTCACAATGTTTCTTGTGACACACAATACGGAAGGTATCGTGTACAATAATCTTTTGGGGGTTTGGTAAATAGATTGTATCAGGACCATCATAAAAAACGGTATCCGTCATATTTGTTTTTTGATTAAAGAATCTACTTACTTTAGGTTCACAAGATTTAATAACTGAAATTACAATTGTTGATATAAGAACAACAAGTACAATAAAAATACTAAGACCAATTTTATAGGCATTTGAATAGGGCGATTTTTTACTCATACCACAAAGATAATAAAAAACTATTGTAAAACAATACGTAAAGTAACTGGTCCTGATTTAAATTCTGAACCAGCCATTCTTCTTGCCAAATAAAAATCTTTTTTAAGACTTGTTTCTAATGTTTTGGCACGACCAACATTACTTTGATTATTATCTGTCACAGAAACAAAATGGTTAAATGGTCTATCTAACAAATCTTTTTTAAGTTTGCCAGTTCCATCAATAAAATTTGGGGATATAGGTAAATAAGATTGGAATTTTTTTCCGTCACAAAATAATGTTAATGTATATTCAACATCATCACCATCACTATCTTTATCCACTTTCAATTTTGTAATAAATGGATAAATGTTTCTAAAGAAACTAACTAATATTGATTCCAAATTATCCATAGATTATAAATATCTATGTTTTTGGAAATCAATCTTCGTAAAAATATTGTTTTTTTAACTCATCAATATACTTCTTAGCTGTCAATCTTTTTGAAGCATCATTTAAATTAGGAAAATCATCACCGTAGGCATTTAATAAAACATTAACCAAGTACTTTTTGGAATTATTTAATAATCTTGATTTACCATTAACGTACATTAAAACAAATGGTTTGTCAGAAAAATCAACAGTTCTACTTTCAACTTCAATATTTGACTTTAAAAAATCATAAAACTTTTTATCAATACTTCCTTGATATTGTAATTTAATATCATTTTTGTCATCTTCAGTTAAAATTAAACGTCCCATATGATTATAAATAGAACAAAATACAAAAATGATTTTGAAAAGTCAAATAGTATACTTATCTTTGTTATATGAAAAAGAAAGTTTTATTTATCCTGTTGATTGTTTTGATTGGCATATCTTTCAAAAAATTCTATTATGATGTTTATGATTCTGATTTCATCTCTATTAAATCAAACTTAAAATATCATACAATTACATTCAAAGAAGGTAAAACATCTTTTGAAGTTACCAAGAATAAAAACAACTATGATTTTTATGTTAACTCTAATTTTTTCACAAAAAAGAATGATGTTATAGGTGGATTAGTAATCAACGGTAAAAAAGAAAATTCACAAACTAATAAAGGTGGTTCATTTGTGGTTAAAAACGGTAAACCTAATATTGTTTTTGGTAAAGTAAAAAAATGCGATTATCTATCTCAAAGTATTGTTTGGGCAATTAAAGAAGGTATTGTTAATAAATCTATGTTATATCAGAGACACTCAAAAGAAAATACAATGAGACTTTTATTAGGTAAAAACAAAAATGGTGAGATGGTGATTGTTCATTCTAATCCATTGGTTTTTGTTACTATGGATGATATTGTAACTTACGCCAAAGAACAAGGTATTGTTAACGGTATTATTTTAGATAGTGGTTCTTCAGTTGATTTGAGTATTGGTACAAAAGAATATTCTCACTCAATTAAAGCAATTCCTTCTTTTATCAAAAGAAAAATTAAAATTCACGAACCAGTTGTATATATTGCCGGTAACTTCAATTAAAAACAAGTATATTTTTTAATATTATTAGCAACTTCTTTTATATAACCATGTGTTGATATATTAACTCCATCCCATCTTTCAGTTTTAAAGTTTGGGATGTAGTTAGTTACGGGCCTGTTAAAGACATTTAAATTTTCTTTTGTTGTTTTTCCTGCAAGTTTACAATCCCTCTTTAAATCAGGATTATTAGTTTCACAATATTTTACAATTTTATCAGGTCCCGTATTAAAACCAACAATTGAGATATCTAACGCAGAATTTTCAGTTCCGTCTTTAAAGTTTGAAGATGGGTTTGCGTTATATCCAACATTTCTTGCGGTATTGTAATTTTTAACAACGTATTGATAAACCGCACCTAACGCACCTATCGCGGTGTTCAAATCAGAAATATCCATTCCAAACTGAGCGGCGGTTTCTGGTTTAACCTGTCCATAACCAACAGATGTTTGACCACCAACATAAGCGTATAATGTCTTTAATGGGTTTAGATATGTAAATCTATCACTCCCACCAAAATCACTTTCTCTACCTATAATACCTAATGCTGTTTTTAGAAAAAGAGGATTGTAACCTTTTTTTAATAAAATATAAACAGGGTATCTAAATACTGTTGGTACACAACTATATTTACTAATTAGATTTAAGTCTTCATTTTTATTCTTTGACGATATAAGTCCCGAAGTCATTGATGATGGTGTATCACTATATTGAATATTTGGATTTGAAATCATTTGTTCCATTAAAACCTTTTTAATGATTTTTTCTAAATCAGACTCAGAAAGTTTTATAATTTTTTTCATATTAAAATAATCTAGTGAATGATTCCCACCAACTTGGAGATGTTTCTTCTGGATTAACAACGGTACCAGTTGGTCCTGTTTTAACCCAAATTACTTTAGTGTTACCCATCTTACTTAAAGGTGTTGCATGTACGGTGCCATGTACAGCGTGAAATATAATAGGTTCACCATTTACAATAGCTCCAACATAGCCCAAGTGAGTATTAATACCAAATCCAGAACCATTTTTCAAACTATTACCAGGTATAAATTCAATTTTTTTCTTTAAATCTGAAGGGTTCCAAGGTTGACCATTTTTAGTCATAAAATATGGACCATTGGTTACTTTACTACCACCACCCATTTCATCATATCCTGTTGCACCTTCAAAGAAAGCTTTAGTAAAATTATCAGAGCCATTCCAAAAAAGACCAACAACATCATTAACATTTAATATTTTTTTCAAACCTTGTTGGTTTGGTATTAAACTCATAACTAAATTTTTTGCATTACCTTCTTGACTTTTTTCTGTGGGATTGGAGTTTATTTTACTAAAAAGAATTGCCATTTGTCTTTGAGTGTTTGGACTAAGATTTTTGAATGGTGAGAACTCCATATTTTTTTGTCCAATATTGTGTGAGTGCCAAGCATTTCCTTGTCTTTGGAGACCTAAATCATCCAATTGATTTGAGACCCATTCAGCACAACCCTTTTCCGTACATTTGAATGGTTTTGTTTCTTTGTTAGGGTCAAATAAGATATCTTGTTTAACTAATGAGTCTGAAACTAAAACATTATTTTTAGATATATTATTCTTAGGATTTTTATCCAATCCCTGTATTTTAGTTATTGGGTTGGGGTTTTTACCTGATTTCCAATCTTTCCAAGCCTTATCGGTTAATTTACCCCAAAATCCATCAGCACCTTTTGAACCTAAATTATATCCAAGAGATATTAATTTACGTTGTATTCTACGAACTTTTTCTCTAACTTCGGGACTAGTTTGTTCTTGTAAATTTAACGATGGTGGAAACTCTTGTGATTTAGCTCTGTGTGGCTCATCCCTTTTACTTAAAGTATGTAATATTTTTTCAAGTACTTTAATGGTCATTACTTTACCATTTTTTCTGTAATATGCGCTGGCTAATTTAAATAACTCAGCTTCATCACCATATTGTTCTAGTAGTATAGATTTACGTCCCATTTGTAATAAATATCCTTTGTTATCATTTTGTTCATTGTACTGATGTTTAAAATGAACATGGTCAGGTTTCATTTGATAGGCTGGCGCATCATATGGTCCTGCACCTTCATCAGTTTCACCTTTAGTGTTTTCGTGACCACATTGATGACATAAATATGGATGTTTGTCATCAGGTTCTATGTCCCAAGACCATCCACAATTATCACAGGTGACATCTTTACGAATTAATTTTTTCATTACTTTTTGTTATCTCTATTACCCCACCACCAACTAACACTGACAACACAAATAAGTACAATACCAACAATTAAAAAGTTCATAATTTTATTTATACTAATTAGTTTATGGTTTTAATAAACCTTATTAGTTATAAATACTATGAAAGTAATGTTGTTTTACTTTTAAATTAAAAAAGTTTGTTGACTTCCATCATAATTCTTTGTTGTTGCATTTCAAGAACTTTGATTTGTTTGATGTCATCTTCAGTTGGCTCAAATTTATCAGCTTTGATTAATCTAATTTGTTCGGTAACTCTACCGTGTTGAAATAACAAGTTGTTATATGCTTGAGCCTTTTGTTCGTTTTTGTCCATAAGAATATTATAGTAATTAACTTAGTTTAATGAATAGTTATTCATTATAATAATTATCTAGCTGCTAGTGTTGCTGGTGCTGGTGTTGCTGTTGCCGGTTCCTGCACAACACCTGCTGTTGCTGTTTCGGGATTTGGTGTCACAGGTTTTGCCGCTTGTAGTGGTTCTTCTTCCATAGCATTTGGAAATGCATTGTTCAAATTGGCTATAGTTGTTGTAATAGTAGATAAATCAAATTCTTTTCCATTGGCCAAGTTCTTACCAAACCATTTTTTATCTTTTACACCATAACGATATTTTTTATCATTTGGATATTCATATTGGTAAATAACACCAATACTACTTCCTGTTGTATTTGGTGTTGATTGTCCTGCGGCTTTTAATGCTAGTTTTTTAGCTGGTTGTACCTTAGATTGCTCGGGGGTATTATTGGCCCAAACAACATCAACTCCTGAATTATCCGATTTACATTTCCAAGTACCTTTTTTTGTTTCGGCACCTGATGTATTTCCATTTCTAACATATTCTTTAATTGTATTATTTTCCCAATAAACAACAATTGAGTTGGGGTTAAACAATCTAACAAAGTCCATGTTTGCTGGTGTATAACGTCCTTCAGTATTCAAATTATCTTTCTTGTAATAAACACATGGAAACTTTGGTGATTTAGCCTTGACAAGAGCCATGTTCTTTACATTATTTGCAACATTATCATTATATCTTGCCCCACTTGCCTCCATTTCCCCTGCCGTTGCTTCAGTAATATTTTGTTCGTTCAAACTATTATATCCATGGTCTTCATGCATTCCCAAGATTCTATTTTTTTCTTCTTCTGTTATTATAAATTTTTTCATAATTATTTTCCTATATATTGTAAAGTAATATTAATGCCTTGACCTGCATCAATTTTTGCTGTTTGTCCTTTTGTTGATTTTAATGATTGAATTCCTTGATTTAATTTTTCATTTGGGACTAATATCTTTAACCAATCGTCTTCCGTTAAAATATCATCAGACACTGTTTGTCTCATAAACCATGCTGCCTTGGAGTTTGATGGCAATGCCTCACCTGTTAAGTTTCCTTGTTCATCTCTTTTAAGATTTCTTATATTAACATCAAAATTAATACCCTTAAAAGACCCACCAATTTTATATTTGTATGTTGTATTTGGTATTTTTTTTCCTGCAGCATCTCTTATTGACAAAAAAATTATATTATTATTGTTTGTACTATTTTGAAATAGTATTTTATTTGGTGTAACAGCCAAAGTATCCATAACCGTTGGTGGACGAACAGGTGCTGGTGGACTCATTACCGTTTCCTCCATCATCTCACCGCTCATTTCTCTTGTGTCTTGGAGAACGAGTAGAATCGCTTCTTTTGCGTCATCCTGAGTATTATATCCTTGTCCGTTATTACTCCATATTGTACCTTCATATTGAATTGGTGTTTTTTGTGTTGCGTTTGTTTGATATATGTAAAACTTACCACCTTTATTATAGATATAATATTGTACTGGAGGAGCGCCAAAAGGTCCCGCAACCTTTGTTTCTGCCTGCTCATTAACCAATGGTTTTGCATCACCAAGTTTGGCATTTAACAGTCTTGAGAAATTTTCGGACATAACCTTAATTCCACCTGTATGTTGTTTACGGATACTATTTTTCTCCTCGTTTGATAAATCGTTTAAAATGTGTTTCATAATTTTAAGTAAAATAATTAATTAATAAATTTTTTATATTGGGTAATAATCTTGTAATATCTTTTGTTTCAGGGTTGTTTAACATATCGTCTAACAATTCATAATCAACATAATCAACATTGGTATTTAAATCTCTGTGAAGTCTATAGGCTTTCACCAATTTACCTTGTTCAATTAAACTAAATAATGTTTCATCAGTACTAAATTTTGGTGACATCATTAATTTCTTTAATACTGTGTTAACAGCATTAATAATTTTTGGGTCGTTGATTTGTTCAACATCTTGTTCATTTTGCTCTGACTTTTGAATTTTCAATCCGTTCATTTCAGGACCAAATCCAACACCAGATGGGCTTTCGTTCAAAGAATTATATCCATACTCTTGGTGCATACCCAAGATTCTAGTTTTTTCTTCTTCTGTAATTATAAATTTTTTCATTAATAATAAATATCACACTACCAAGAATAACATCTCTCGTATCTCATATTTAACTTTTCAGCACGTTTTGGTTTCCAAACTTTTTTGTGTGATGAACAGGAAAATAAAAACAAACAACAAACAAGTAATTTAATTTTCATATTTTTTAAATTCTATATCTACCCAATTACTATTTCCAATTATATTACCAAATAATTCTCTGGCTAAATTATAAAGTTTTTGTATGGGTAACCCATCAAAATCATTTGAGTATACGGTAAAGTAATAACTTTCGGCTGAAGACCAATTACCCTCATCATCAACATCATCGGCATCTTCTTCATACTCATCTAACACAACAGTTAAATCTGAAAAATCTCTATCATACTTTTTTGTGAAAAAAGTTTTTAATAGTTTTGTTAAACCCTGTTCTAAATTTTTTTTATTCATAATTAATTTTCAGTAAATAAATGAATACCATTCTTGTCCACAACAAAAAGAAGTATTTTTATAAAATAATCTTTACCCACCAATGGTTTTAATATTTTATTTGGAATAATATATGCGTGCCACCAAGCTGGGTCCAAGTTGTAATCTTCCCATAACTTCCCCCTTACCTCCCACTCAGATAAACGAGGTGTGGATTCACCGGTACCTAAAAATTCATCTTTAGTTATATTCAAAAACATTTTTATAACTAAGATTTTGGATTCAAAAGGACTAACATTAACTTCAAATTTTTCAATAATATCATTTTCTAAAAGATTCAAAAACGAATCTCTATTCATTAATTTTTCTATTACATTTGTAAGTTCCATTTAAAACTTTTGAATGGTTTTTTGTGAGAATGAAAAACCCCAACCTCCACCATATCTATTGTATCCTAAATTGAAGGTTTTATCTGTCTTACTTATAATACTTTGTTTTAACTCAAAAAGGTTTGGTTTAGTCAATTCATCATCCAAATTATTAACCAAAACATTAATAATAATTTCTTCACCTCTATCTTTTCCATTAATAGGACCTGAACCATAATAAACACTTCTGTTTGTAAACCACACATCATCAACCCTATCAAAATTTGATAAGATATACTTTTTAATAATGTTTTCTTTTTGGCTTTCTGTAATCAGGTATTTCATTAGTTATAAATATAAGAAAATAAATTAATCTTTCACCATCACCACGTTTATCATTGAGTGTTCAATAAGTCTATTACCACTAGCATCAATAACAATTAACACTCCCCAAGATATTGATTTTAATAAACCTAATGGTCTAAGTATTTTTTTAACAATGGTTTCACTAAGTTTATAAGCGTCAAAATTATTTTCATACAACATTCTTTCACCATCACCACGTTGTCCTTTATTATTAACATCAATATTAAGAATAACTTTAATAACCAACAACTCTACATCATTGTGTGATGCCACGGTGTATTCGTGTATAATATCATTTGGTGGTATAATCTTTGGGTTATTCAATAACTCCAAGATGGCTTTGTCGGTGTAAGTCATTTCCATGTAGTTTCTATAAATAGTTTGTTAGTATCATAATTTTTTATTACCTTTGTTCCAAATGAAAGATTTAGGTAAACTAATTAATAAGATGATTGACAAGGCTGTTGTGGGTTGTGATAAATATGTTCACAATCATAGTACTTGGTTAATTTTTACTGATGAAAAAAAATGGGTTATTGAATTAACTAAAGATGGTACTTTGTGGTACAATTACGATTTTTTCAAAAATTTATTTAAGGTTCTTTCTTTAGATGTTGTTGAAAATCAACACTATATTACCAAATGGGTTGAAGATACCATTATAAATGGGGTGAAAAACACCACATTTGTATACCATCCACGCATTGATGTTGTTGAAGAAACCATTATAAATGGGGTGAACTACACCGGGTCAAATACCCGGGATGAGTGCCACCAAGTTGAAGACACCATTCAAAATGGGGTAAAAGAGACTCATTCAGGTTGTGACCTTCTTGTTGATGATTATATTGAGGATACCATTCAAAATGGGGTGAAAGAAACCAAGAATGCCATGAGAACACCGAACATAATAATTGAAGACACCATTCAAAATGGGGTGAAACACACCATAGACACCACACATCATAAAAACAAATATGTTGAAGACGCCATTAAAAATGGGGTGAAACATACCGAATATGGTGATTGGTTAGATGGTGATGAAAGATTTGATGACATCATACAAAATGGGGTAAAACACACCGAAAAATCTCTACAAATTGATGGTTCTTGTGTTGTAGAAGATGTTATTCAAAATGGAATTAAAGAAACCCATGATGATGTTTATCACCATAAAGGTAGAGTTGGTGGTGTAATTAAAAATGGTATTAAAGAAACAAAATTAATTGATTACTCAGACAATACTGAATTTATTGTAAATGGTGTTATAAGTAGGGGAATTAGTATTTAATAAAACTTTTACGTAACCAAAAATACATATCTTTATCCCAAGCCTTATCAAAATCAATTTTAGATAACATCCACAACAATAACTCTTCTTTTGATACTCCACAGTATTTGTGTAACGCAAATAAAGCATTATAGACCGTTTCATTTAACATACCTAAATTATCATATATTGGAATGTGATATGTATCCCATCCATTGACGTACATTATGGGATGTAAAAATTCAATTTCAATTTTAATACAAAACTGATAGGTCGCTGAAACCGTATGGTCCATGTAGTGAACTTTCACCACTTTTACCATTTTATCAATAATATTCGGTTTCATACAACAAAGATAATGTAAATTACTTATATTTACAATTATATGGTAAATGCTATTGAAAATGTACTAAACTTGGTTGTAAAACCAAAATATCCATTAGTGGATAAGATAGTGGTACGTGAAGACAATGATTTTGACTATACAACCTATATGATTTACATTATATCAGATAAGTACGAAGCGCTTAATTATGAAAATAACATTGTTAAAGATATAACAAATGTTTGTAAAAGTATGGGATTAAAAAGAAGAGATATTGAAAATATTACTTTTGCAACAAAAGGCATTGATTATTAAGAAAATGGGTTTTTAATAGGTGAAGAATAGTGAGTCACTTCTCTTCCTGTTTTGTCTATAGAATAATTAGAATTTGGGAAAATAATAAATGAATCAAGTGCGTTGTTTGTATAAACAATGTAATCCAAATTTTTCTTATACTTGTATGAATTTTTCATACCAAAAGTATAAACAACAATACCATTATCGGTTTTAAAAGTTTTATTGGATGGTTTTACTTGGAACGTTTTTCCTTTTATTGAGAAATCAATTGAATCTACTCTATCTTTTATTGAGCCCAAACAATATCTAACAACATCTTTATCCTCAAGACCAAATTTTTGTTTAACAGTTCTCATAAAAGTATCTTCTGTTTTAGAACCACTTTCAAAAGACCTTATATTTGTTTTAATGGCTCGTTTAAGAATCTCACTATTTTGACCAAAAAGTTTTTCACCATTTTCATTTATCCAAGATTTAAAATCATCAATAGATTCATTTCGGTTTTCTTTTTTATACTCCTCTAATAATATTTTAATTACACCAGGATTTGTATCAAAAAAGTTAAGGATTGACCATCGTTCACCCTCAACTGCTGGAAATATATCAATTACACCATCCAAAGTTTCACAATCAGGTTGATTGATACGACCCCAATTATTTGGATATACTTCTTTTAAAGTATCCAATATTGTTTTAGGTACTCCTGATTCGTTTTTCTTCAAATATGTAATATCAAAATTTTCTGTAGATGGTTGTTTTGGTTGGTCAATTAATTCCAACAAACTATCCATTTCTTTTGGGTAAATTTGTTTAAAGACAGAACCTTCAACATAGGCATTTCTTTTCAAACGATTATAATTAAAATCGTCAATATCAAATTTATAAACATCACCATCATTTGAAATCAAAGATATATTTTCACTATCGGAACCAAACCTTCCTGATTTAGGTGAAAGGTTATTAAAGTATATCCTGTTCATCGGATACTTAATCCACGGCTTAATATCACGAAAATTAAACTCAACATTAGCATCTCCGTCTGATGAATTTTCAGTTATGATAGTTTTTAATATCTTTAAAAATTTAAATCCCATAATTCTCTACTGTTAATAAATACACTTATACACATATTAAACACAATTGTTTTAACTTAAATGTTAATATGTTATCTTTGACATATGAAACAAAAACTTATTTACCCAATTATTTTGATTGTATTAGGACTTTTAACATTTGTAAGGTTGTACTTTAATTTAGACCAAATTGGTTGGTTTACAGAGTCCGTATCACCGTTGATTGCGGTTTACGCTTTGTACAAGATGTCAAAAGAACAATAAACAAAAAACCCCACCTTTTGAGTGGGGTTTTTAATTTTTATTTTGTTACTTTTTTATAATGTTTTGTTGAATCCGCATCAGGTATAATTGTTCCTACAGGATAAGTTGCTCCGACAGGTGCTTGAGTTACGGATGTTTCACCTGGTAACGCTCTAACTGATTGACGTAATGGTAATGCCAATTCATTAATTGGACCATAACATTTTGCCAATGTTACACCATTAACTTTTTCTGCCAATATCTTACATGGCATACACCACATATTACTCATACCACCACCTGGTTTTTCTGTGATTGTAAATGTTCTGTTTTCCGTTGGTAGATTTACCCAAGTTGGTGCTTGAGGAACACTATCATAATACCAAAAGTATGACCATACAGTCTTGTTTGTACTATCAGGAGTGGTATAAGGGTCACCAACCAGTAATGTGTTAACAAGAGCAGTTCCTTCCATTACAGGACACGTGGCACATCCTTCAAGAAACGTATCACCTTGAACAACAATCTTGTTTCCTGTTAACGTTGCTGGTGATGCTCCACAGAAGGCAAACTTACCGTGAAATAATTGTAATGCACGTTGGTGCGTAAATTCTTCTTTACTCTCTTCTTTTTTTCCATTATCACAAGAGGTCATCGCTACGATTGTGAATAATGCAATTAATGATAATAATATTTTTTTCATGTTTTTTTTAATAAATATAGTCTTTACAACTGAAGGTTAAACAAAATCAAGTTCAAAAGAATCTTTGTTATAACCGTACTTCTCAAATAAATCTTTCATAAATTTTTCAAACTGAGTTCTTACTTCCCAATACCTATTCATCCTTCTGTTTCTTGGGCTAATAATTGAAATTTTTAATTTATCATTAGTAATTTTAATTGACATACGTTGAATATACTCATTAAATATAGATTCTTTAATTTCCTTTTTAATCTTTTTATTCATGACATTTGTAATCCATTCGTCACCATTCATAACATTGGTGCCATAACCGTTCATATTTAATTTACCATGAGCTGGCGAACCAAATTCAACACCAAGAAACTTTTGAATATTAATTCTTAGATTAGCTTGAAATTCATTGGCTTGTCTTTTTTCTTCATTTGAAAGTTTTAACCAATCTTCTGTATCAATGTTAACGCGAACATAAACTTCATTTGGTTTTTCTTCACCAATAGTTATCTTATATTTTGGATTGATTTTTATTCTTGATATAATTTTTGACAGGGGATTTGCGTATTTTTCGGTAAACTTTTCTTCAGGTCTGAATGTTTCAAATTCAATGGCACCTTTTTGAATAAGTTGTTGAGTAAGTGGAATAATTTTATTTGGGTAATACCTTGAAGTATCTAATTCGTATTTTTCAATAATTTCATCTCTAAGACCTTTATCCAAGTAACTAATTGGTAATTTCTTTGAGAAGTTTTTACCAGTCTCATCGGCATAAAATCTTAAAAACTGATTCCAATAATCTTGATAATCTTCAGTTGTTAAATGTGATAAGTCTATTTCGTTAGCCATTAGTTATAAATACAAAGATAAACAAAAAACCCCACCTTATGGATGGGGTTTTAATTATTTTAATTTGACATTTAATTATCTAGTTGTTATTCCCTACCTTGTATTTCCTGTAAATCTGCCTCCAGTGGCGCATTATTAATTACCGTTATCTCAGCCTTCGGGAACTGCCGTGGGTCGTATTATAGATTGTCCCCGGAGGTGGAGGTGTTGGAGCTTGAGGTCTTGTTTGAGTTGTTGTTTGTTGTTGAAGTTTTTTAGATATTTCCTGTTGCGATTTAAGAATCATATCTCTTAATGGTCTCATTATTTCAACCCATTCATTTTCTGCGTCAAAATCACCATCCAATGCTGTATATAAATCTTCACCATAACTATCTTTATATGATTTAACTACACCACAAAATTCAGCAATACTTCTTGTAGCTTTAAGTGACCTATAAACATTATCTTCATTAGTACCAGCCCCTGATATGGCCCTATAAATATTATCAGCAATTAGGTTTGTATTTGAAGTTACCGGAAATTTATTACCACAATTGTTAATAATTTTTTGTACTTTTTTACTTGCGGCATCACTACCATTCATGATTGATAGGACTAAAGCTCCAATTGCACCGGCAGTACCACCAGCCGCAGCACCAACTAATGTCCCAACAAGAGGTACTACAGAACCAGCCGCAGCTCCAGCTCCAGCTCCAGCTAATGCTCCAGCTCCAGCTCCAGCTAATGCTCCAGCACCAACGGTTGTTTGTTCTTTTAGATAATGTTTATTGGTTGCGGATGTATGCATTTCCAATATTCTATTTTTTTCTTCTTCAGATATATTTAATAAATTTTTCATAATAATGTTTAATAATAAATACAACGACAGTTAAAAAAGTTTTTTATTTAATTTTGGTTCTCTTCCCAAAATTCACGAATCTTATCACCAAGAAGATGTATTAATATTTTCTCGTATGTTGGAATCTCTTCGTAATCCGTGTGAGGAAAAATATCATACATCATTATGTCAATCACATAATTAACAAAATCTTCCACATCATTGTATTCATCGGCTTCCAAACTCATACCGTTATTCATCATAACATCATACATGAGTTCCTGTAGACCATCCAACCTTCTTTTCAAAGGTGTAGGGATAATCATATCAAGTTGTGATTCACTAATTATGTATCTCATATTATTGGCAATTTCTGTTATTATATTTTTCAGTTAAATCAACATAAACCATATCAAAGATAACATTATACAATAAATCAACATAAAAATTATTATTTAAATAATATTCAGGATGAAGACCATCCGTAGTGTAATGTATCACCATGTTGATATACCTTTCACTGTCATCATAATTACAAGGATTAATTTCTCTAAGTGACTGATTATATTCATTCATGAACAACTCTTGTCTTCTTAAGAGCCATTGTTTCATTTTTAATTTATTATGTTGCGATTCCGTTACAATAATCTTCATTACTTATAAATACAAAGATAAATAAAAAACCCCCAACATAAGATGGGGGTTTAAAAATTACTTGTTAGATTCTTTGGCCTTATTCAGAACCTCGTTGTTCTGTTTAATTCTTAAGGCAAATTTCTTACTCATTTTTCTACATCTTGAATACGTACATTTTGAACTTTTCATAATGAATAAATACTATATTTTTGATATTTGTTTTTGTAAGTTCATTATGGGTTCAATTACTTTTGTATCTACAAATTGTTCTTGCCAAGATTTTATGTGTCCTTCACCTATAAAATAAATTCCACAAACTAAATTGTTTTTAATGTATTCTCTTCTTCTTTTTGTTGCGGTTTCCGCCATGTTAGTCAATAAATTTTTACCATCTTGGTAACCAAAATTGTCTTTCTTTGAATCAAAATTTCCCCACATAATATCAAACCCACTTTGAATAAATTTTCTTATATTTTCAGGTGTTGGCTCACTTTGTAGTAATGACATTATATTTTGTGTGTTGGGTGTATTTTTTATTTGTTCAATAAACCATTTTTTATCATTATCATTAAAAGATAAACTACCATCCCAAAATAACTTTGACCCATCACCAAAAATAATTAAGTCATAAATTGAATTTATTTTCTGACCATTATTTTTTAATATGGAAAGTTGGTCTAATAAAATTTTATCTTGGTTGATTCCATCTAACTTTGCTTTAGTTTTTTCATCTACCGCATTCCCATTAGAAAAAAAAGTATACATAAAATACTTTTTGTCGGGTTGGTCATTATTTATCTTTGGTTCGTAACTTCCCTTCTCCTCAATACCATTTAACTTTAATTCTTCTTTGAAAAATCTCTCGATGTTCTTCAGGTCGTCTCCGCCTACACCCTCATAATAATACCCACAGTTTGTTGCAACTTCTTTTATATCATTAATAATTGAAGGGTCTATATCATCAAGTTCTAAGTATACAGGGTTTTTTTCATCAAAATGTGTGACACCAATTATAAAACTATTAAGTTTTTTTCCTTCTTGTCCTTCTTGATAAGGTTGTTTAATCACAACTCCGTGATTAGTTCCTTTTACTGCAGGTTCATTTTCATCTTCTATAAGAAGACCCATCATTTCTTTAATCCTATGTATATTTTCTTGTAAGTTCATATTAAATTTCTGTGGTAATCTATTAATTCTTTATATGTACGCGGAAATAAATCTTTAAAGTCATCAAAACCATCTGTAACATCAACCCAATTATTTTTATTACCGTATATATGTTTAATTATTTTTTTATCATCTTTATTTTGTAAATCAAAAACACTTCTATTAAAATTCGTTTTAATGTTATAATCCTGGTAATTATTATACATCCACGGGTCAATAATGTATCTATCGTTCATTATCGCAAAATGATGTCCTTCATCACCTTCTTCATCTGAAAAGTATACTGTATCAGGATTTTTATCTATACTAAAACCATAAATTTTAACATCATCCCCCTCTAACATTTTTACAGCAGATGCAACATATGAACAAATAAACGAACTTCCATCTTTTTCTATCGCATTTTCAATCTCTTTAACAAATTTGGGGTCATCATAGATATATGGATTTTTACTACCTATCCCCATCATTTCTTTAATCCTATATATGTTCTCTTGTAAGTTCATTGTTCAAAATAAATATCACCACCAACTTTATTTATCATTTGTTTTATTTGAAGCCATTTATTGGACATTGGAGTGTTAGTTAAAAACAAATCACCGCCAACGTAAGTTAAATTTTCAAGGGATTCAACTGGAGTTCCATCCAAATCCAAATTACCACCAACTGAAGTTAGACTACCAAGTGATTTGAGTGGTGTATCATAGGCGTATATATCACCTTCTACTGAAACAAGGTTTCCAAGAGATTCAACTTTTAGACCAACCAAATTTAAGTTTCCACCTAAAGAATATGGTGGGTTTCCTTTTGATTCCAAAAATTTCTGCAATCCATCCCAGTCACCAAATAATTTTACACCAGGAATTTGAAGAACCTTTTGTTCCTCCTCAAATAATCTTTTGTGTTGAGATTCAGATATTATAATCTTCATATATTAATATAAAATGTTTCCTTGAACATAAACCTTATGGCTTATCGTATCTTCCATCCTTTGCTTTGAACGTGGGGATGCATCTTTAGGAAAGAGTGGAGTACCTTTCAAAACCAAACTACCACCAACAAAAGATAAGTTCCCAAGGGATTCAATTTGAGTATTACTTATATCCATTAAACCACCAACTGAAGTTAGACTACCAAGAGATTTAAGTGGAGTATCATAAGCATATAAATCATGTTGGACTGAAACAAGGTTTCCAAGAGATTCAACTTCCAAACCAACCAAATTTAAGTTTCCACCCAAAGAATATAATGGATTTCCTTTTGATTCCAAAAACCTTTGCAGATTATCCCAGTCATCACCAAATATTCTAATATCAGGAATGTGAAGAACCTTTTGTTCTTCCTCAAATAATCGTCTATGCTGAGATTCAGATATAATAATCTTCATTACAAATAAATATAACCAAACCCACCTTTTTTAAGATGGATATAATTAGGGGGACAATATAACACCCGAAGGGTTCGGGAGGTCAGAGAACCGTCCGAAGGACGGGTGGACGGGGTCAGAAAAAGGGGGTGGGGGGATTTTATTTGGTTTCCGGCATCATTCATATATTCCAACAAACAAACAATGATAAGCGGTAATACCATAATTAAAATAAATTGTGTTATTTAACATATTCTCAACGCAACCCTCAATTTGTCCATATAAAGTTTCAAGGTCTTCGTAGTCATTCAAATCAACAGAGCCATGATATTCATTATTAAATACAGGTGAATCATTTTTGATGGAAAAATTTACATCATAACTATACCATTCCTCTACATCACCAGAACCATCAACAAGAACGATTTTACGAGGAACAAAAACAATACTATCAAGTCTTAAAGTAAACTCATCACCATCACATTCATGGTAGTTTTCAATCAAAGTCCTAACTTGTTCTTCAACTTCATCAAAGTTAAAATTACGATATTCAAAAAGATATTTGGCAGTTTCATATTCAGATAAAGAAAAGTATTTTCCCATCTCAATAGATGGACCATTTTTATCCCAATACTTAAACAAGTAATCTTTTACAGAATTTTTTGATTCTTCCCTTAAGACCCTTTTGATTAGTTCCTTCATATCAATAAATACCTTACATTACAAAACTATCTTCCAATAATTTAGTTACCCGTTTAATATGTCCCAAATGAACACCCCTATCTCCACCCATACGTTCCCTCATTTTCTTTTCAACATACATCTTCTCAATTTTGTCTGTATATACACGATACTCCGACATCATCTGAATTACGGTCTTTGTTTCCATATTACAAAGATACTAAATTAATGGGAAATAAAAAACCCCTCGGTAATGGAGGGGTTGTTAACAATCTTCTTGGGAATTAATATAATATTGAATGATATAATCTTTTAGGTTTTGTTTTACAAAATCAATAACCTCTTCAGGTTGAATCCTTTTAATACCCTCTAAATCTAAAAAGGTTTCCAATTCATAAATTACCCCAATATAAAAATAAGATTCATTTGAATAATCACAGGGGTACATATTATCCAATACAACATCCAATACTTTTTTAATATAATAAAACCTTCTTCTTAATGACGTGTTCTGTTCCTCAGTGATAATGATTTTCATATTCCATAAATATACGGGAGGGTAAAATAGGAAAATTTTCCCAAAAATTCTATTTCACATATAGGGTATCTTCATAAGAAGGGGGGTCATGTTTATAGGAAATAAAAAACCCCTCTGTTGGGAGGGGTTCCAAGTATTTTTTTAAATGTATTACCCACAAGGTACTACACTATCTTTAACCGTACTGGCAAACCAGTTAATTTGTAATGTATCATCTTTACGTTGAATTATTTTATCAAAAGGAATTTTTACACAAACGTTATAAAGAAACTTTTGTTGAGGATATTTTTCGGTGCCTGCTTCATAAGAGTCCACATCATAATACTCTATTGATTCTGCTTTGATAATAATACCATCTTTGTCTTTACGGATAACTTTAGCACCCTCGATGTCTACGAACAACTCTCTTTTATCTCCCATTGTACTTGAATAAGTATATGACCTACCAATAATCATTTGTCTATTAGTGATAAGACGAATTACCGTACCAGGATTGTACATTGAATTTTGTTTCTGAGACTCATCTTCTTGTTGATTAACCAATTTCATTATCAAATTATAATCAATATGATATTCATTCTGTAACCATTGGTCCAAGTTTTGACCATCTTGAACACCAAATGCTTTTTTAACCCCTTCCCAATCCTGCTTGTTATTAATTCTGTTTACTATAGTTTGTTGAATGTTTTTTGCGGCGTCGCTTGTAACATTTAACCCCGTCATCAATTCTTTGAAATAATCAGCAATTTCTTTGTAGTCTTGTGGGGTAAGTTTTTTGGCTTGTTCACTAATTACTCTTCTAACAATTCTTGTTAAATCTGATTCTGTTAATCTTATAATTTTTTTCATATTAATTTTCTTTAGTTATAAATATATTAAAAAGAGAAAAGGAGTATTTTTCCCAAAATTTTCCAAAAATTCTATTTCACATATAGGGGGTACCTTCATAAGAAGGGGGGTCATGTTCCCGAACGGTATTTTTTATAACCATATGTCCCCCACCCATATAATATATTCCCGAACGGGAAACAATTCAGGGATGGGCAATAAAAAACCCCTCTTTATGGGAGGGGGTCTTTAAATTAGTTTTATTAATTATCAGGAGTAATCGGCATCGGTAAATCAATTCCGATTTTTTTATCAGGAAGTACCTCACCCACCTTACTAAAGAATTTAGATGATGCCTTTTGAAAGTCTTGGTCATATACTTGAGCCAATATCTTCCCTGTTGTAATGTCAGTTAATTTAACGTAGGTTGCAAATACGTCTTTCCAAACACAAACCATGTATGGGGTTTTAGTCCCCGTCCCACCTGTTCCTGTATTACTATTACATAAAGGATTCTCAGATGTTCCTTGTTGTTTTTGAGGTGTAGACTGTTCCACTAAGTATCTACCCTCTAATCTCTTGTTTGCGTCTTCCATAGAAGACAATTTTCTATATGTACTCATATTTTTTTATTATTACCAAGTTCTACATGCCCAATATCTTGGTTTCCATCTTGGACCAGGAGTATCACAATTATGTCTTGCTCTAAAGTTCTTTCTTCTTTCAGGATTATTCTTTTTAATCCTCATTATTTTACCTTTGGCTGATTTTCCACCAAAACCAAAGTTTACCTTAACAACCTTACCTTTATCGTTCTTAACATATACTTTGGACTTTTTAATGTCACCCTGCATTATCTTACCCAACTGAACTTTTCTTCCCTGATATTCTGCTTCGGTTAATAAATCACCAATAACAAAATTGGTCTCTTCTACCGAACCATATCCATCTTCATATAAAAATGAATTCTCATTTTCTAATACTAATCTTTTATACTGAGACTCACTAATGATTATTTCCATATTCAATAAATACCTCTTTCCCTAAAAAATTTCCAGAAAATTTCATCGTTAGTATTGTACCCCCAAAACCACCTGTCAGAATGTCATATAGGGGGGGATACGGGAGGGGGGACCCCCACCATGGGGGGTGTGCCGTACTACAGGGGGGGAGTATAGTGTGGATAACTTATGTCCCCCTCCCCATGTGTCATAGTGTCATGTGGATAAGTAATGTCCCCGACTGATAAGGAGGTGGATAACTCCCCCCCTAAAAAAAAGGTGGGGGTTTGGTAGTGTCAAATAGATTACCTATCTTTGTATTATGATTCAGTTGTATACTGAACTTGGGCGTGGGGGCTTTCAGTGGTCACGGGAGAGTAGACTCCAACCTGCCTTATATTTTTTTTATAAGGTATTAGGAAATGTCAAAGGTATGTTGTACCTTTGTATTATGATGAAGTTAATGGAATCCCCCACTCAGATTAAAAGACTTAATAAGATTATGAAGGATAGGATTATTACCTGTGGTGTTGTATCCTATTACTATGAGAACCTTAAGGGTTACTACTCCCTTCATGCTAACAAGGGGGACAATTATACAACCCCCCATTTATACCTTAAGTTTAATATCACTGAGTGTACGGGTAAAAGACAATATGGTGATAAAGGAACATACCCCATCTTTAGGGGTCATCGTAGAGTTAGGGGTATTAACTCTTCCATCATATATAACATTACCCAAGACGGTGTTAAACTATTCCTTAAACACTTTGGGGTTAAGTACTATGAACTTGGTAAGACTATGTTTGTTTGGCCCATTCAGAAATAGTCTCATAGGCTATTGATGATAGAGTTGTTCTTGTAATGTTGAAATCCCCCTCGTTAAGATGGAAGTGTTTGTGAAGTAATTCATGTAATGGTCTTAAGTCACAGTCCACCATCATCCATACATTCTGACTGAGGGGTTTATTTACAAATCCTTTCTTACCCTTCTCGAACCATACTATTGCCTCAGGTAATACATTCCCCCTATTTGGAACAAACCTAAGTATAATCCCCTTGGAACTTTCATCTACTTGGGGGGTATAATACTTCTGTACAATTAATCTTATGTTATGGTCCGTAACATTGGATGGTTCCATCTGTCTTTCGTATATCGGTTGGTCTTCACTCATATTGTTCATAAATATATACTTATCCACACTTTTGTCCATACCTGACACCCTGTCAGTTCATAAAAAAATATGGGTTTGTGGATAACTTTGGGGGTAAAAATTTGGAATTGTCAAAATGTCAGTCCCCTCTTTCGCATGGGGATAATGCCTTCACAAGGTTTTAGTTTCCCCCACTTTCTCCCACAGGTGTATATTACCATAGTGTTATTCCCCCTGACGCTATTGTAAGGACCAATTTATCCCCTCTGTTGACCCCTACAGAACCACTTTTTTCTATAGTGTTAAACCCCAGAGAATAATAGTTGTTATGGTCTACGAGGGCGGGAGACCCTTTAGGGTCCTTTAATCCCCCTTCAACGAGGGATGAAGTCCTTTTTTAAGATGACAACTAATGGACAACTTAAGTGGGTAATCTATTCCTGTCCCCTTAGTTCTATGGATATTATATATGGTGGTAAAAAGTGGGACATTATGTTTTGTATCTCATTCATCAGGTGAAACCTGACATTTACGATACAACTAATCAGTCCCCCACTATTATCTATTCTATATGACATTACATATAATTGGTCGTAGACCAATACTTTTATATGTCATTACATATACGAAGATAACATATCACCATCTCATTGTATCCATCTCCTTTAGTGGGGGACAAACTATAAGTGGGGGGTTCTTATTGTGGGGGAATTACTTTTCCGTAATGGCCGTTACGGTAATCGGTGTTACCATAGGTTCTAAGAAATTACAGAGGTCAGTAAGATATTTCATACACTCAGGGTCTTTCATACTACAATCTATAAGTTCTATCCTCTTAGGGTCTTCTAAGTACCATAGAGCAAGTTTGATTGACTTAACCTTAGTATCATATACATCACCGAACTCATGGTCATCATTATACCATCCTGTTTGGGTTTTTTGTTTAGTAAACTCTATAGAGAAGTTTAGGTTTGAACCATCGGTATAATGTTCAGGAACGTAATGAATATATACACCATTATCTTCTAATGTCTTATATGTGTTTAATGTTACATCACCTATTAATTCCATAATCTGTCTTGTAAGATGACCTGCAGTTTTATAACCATCTAAATTCCATTGTATAATAAGATGTTCTATTGTTGAATGTAATTCTTTATCCATAGTGTTAATAATAATATATTCCCCCTGTTTAATCAAATCATATACGCATTTATCCGTATATATACGAATGAATATCCGATTGGTTTATAGTTGTTAGTTTACTATAAACAGAATGAAGTAAAATTATGAATGAATGTGTGGAACGGAGTGAAACACCATGAGTGAGTAAATTTACTTTATGATGTATCAAATCTTAATGATGCCGGGAACTGATTATTCCCCCACCCTTTTTTCTTCTTTTTTTGGAACAATTACCGCATATTGTCCATTCCATTCAGATGCTGGTGGAATGTTTGGATTACCAGGGAATGCGGTTAACAATGAATAAACATTTCCGTTTTTAATACCTTGTAATATTTCATCATCTTCTTTAACATCATCAGGAAGATATTCTGGATTTGATTTTCTTATAATTAATGTTAATGTATCGGTCTTAAAATTATCTGAAGATTTGCTAGTATAAATTAAAGGGACTTCAATATCATTACCTCGTTCTTTTTTTGTTGTGGTAGTTTCTTTTGCGTCTTCATAATTTATTGCTTCATCATATGGTTTAACCAAATCATAACCAATATTAGGAACGTTAACTTCAAACGCTCCACCTTCACCCAATTCATTATTTTCCAATGCCATATTAATAAAATTATTAATATCTTCATCAGTTATTCCTTCTTTAAAGGTTGAACCTGTTCCAAATTGATTGTGAGTTTTTATATGGTTTTTTGTATAATCGGCAACTAAAACAACATTTCCATCGTTTGATTGAATTTTATCTGTGGCTTCAATGATTAATCCCATCATTGATTTAATTCTGTCTATGTTTTCTTGCAATTTCATAATTAATAAATATGACACCCTACCCCTTTTTATTATATTTACTTTTACCTATATTTATAGTTATGGAAGCATCCACCGAAATGATTAAAAGAGTATTAGAACACTTGGTTTCACCTAAGTGGAATGGTATTGTGGAATATGAGATTGAACCTTCTACACACGATGATACAGGTGTAGAATACTACATGATAGATGTTATATTTGATATTGCTGGATATTGGGCGAAATATCACGCAGGTGAATATGATTATTCAGACCAAATGGATGCAGAGATTGAAGCTGATGTTAGAAATGCGGTGAAGTATTTGGGTATTAACACAACATTTGTAACAATATATGTTAGGGATGAAGATGGAAATAATAAATAGAATTACTATTATGGACAAACATATTGATGCATAAGACGTAATCTTTCACCATATTTGTCTTTAGCATATTTCTCCATCATCCTATACGCTTTACCCCACTCAGGTGAACTATCATCCACACTTTCAAAGTAATCCCAATATATTGTGTTTAATGTTTTAGAAATTGTTGCCTCAATAAATTCATCCTCATCAATTTTACATATAGAATATTGGACATTGACTTCATCTGCAGATAGAAAGATTAAATCATCAACATTACTTATTCTTCTTTGTACGGCAGCCAAAAGATTGGACTCATTTAATCCCATCATCTCTTGTATTCTATTTACCTGTTCCTGTAAGTTCATTTCTTCTTCTTTACACAGTTAGGATATCTTTTACCAAACATTGTCTTCATACCTTTTTGAGTATAACCTGCCCAACATCTTTCAGTTAATTCCCCCTCTTTCATCTCTTGGGTTTTCTTTTTAGATTGTTCTTTCTTAGACTCAATATATTCAAACGCAGTCTTTAATCTTTTTTTAACTTCAGGGTCTTTTGCTCTTTCTAAGGCAACTCTTAATCTTTGATGAATCAGATTAATAATCTGAGATTGTCTGGCATGTGATTTTGACTTGAAACTTTCTTTGTTTAATGTGTCAACAATATCTTGTTTTGTTCTAAACTTTACAGATACAGTATCACTTGGATTTTCATCCGTATATAATCTTCTGTCAGAACCTTCAGGTTTTTTACCTGTTCCTGATTTTGGGTCATTTTCACTAATAACACGTTTTACTAATGATATTAATTCTGATTCTGTTAATCTAACTATTTTTTTCATATTACTTTCTGTTGTAAGGTCTAAATCTCAATGGATTTGCTTTTATTGCTGACTTAGGAAATCTTAATCCTACTCCTTGTCGTCTTGCGTTTTTTAATGTTCTTGCGTATTCATCAAGTTCATCATTGTTTTCTTCTGCTTGAATACCTTTAGTCTTATCTAAATTATCCTTTGGTATTTGTTTAATAATTGAAAAGTTATATCCCCAATAGTTTCCTTCATCACCAATACTTGATATTCTTAATGGACGGCTATTCATTGTATCGGCAAATGTTGTCTCAGGATAATCATTTATTTTATCCAATTTATTTTTTATTTCATCCCAATCAACATCAACATAATCACCATACTTTGTTAACATTTCATCAAACGAATCAAAACCATCTGCGAATCCTCTCCATCCACTATTGTAATAAGGTTTGTCATGTTTAACAAAGATATATTTAATTCCTAATGGGTTTTTATCTTCATCCACATCCCTTCGTCTCTTCTCAAAGTATTGTCTTAGTTCTTCACCATAGTTGTCGTTTAGATACTCTTTTATTTCATCCCAAGCCTTATGATAATCATCACCATACTCCTCAAATTCTCTTGGCATGATATCATACATGGCTTTGTGAATTGTTCTGAGTGTGGCCATATCTAATTCTGTTGGTTCCTCTTTCTGAAACGCACCTATTCTATGTTTTTTAATTATACTGTCAATATTGCTGAAATCTATTCTGCGTTTTATTGACGGTGTAAGTTCTTCTTTTAATATTTTTCTAATTAAATCTTTCATAATTAATAAAAAGTTTTTACACCCATGTATTTTGATAAATCATATTTATCTATTATCTGTTTGAAGATTTGTTGTCTATATCTTACACCTAATGTATTTTTTTTAGTAAGGAATGTATAACCAAATCCAGAATCTCCACTTGTTCCCAAAACTTTGTAATATGTTTGGTCATGAAGTCTTTGTGGTCTCAATCTGGCATTAAAATTAAATTCGTGACCGTTTTTTGAACCAAATATGAATTTCCCCAATTCTTTTTCATCCGAATGCCAAGATTTACTTTCGTCTATTCCAAGTTCATCAACTAACGCCTTATGTAAATATAAATTCATTCTATCCAAAGACATATAAGCAAGTGGTGTAGTTGTATCTTCACTAAACTTAATAATGTCACCGTCATAAAGAATTTTAATTAAATTTTCAACTCCACCCATAACTCTGGCAGCAGTTTCTAATCCTGATTTTTTTATCAGGGATTTAATGGCATCTTTTTTAGATTCAGTTTGTTCTCTTAATATTTTTCTAATTAAATCTTTCATATTAGCAAAGGTGGTCATCTTTAATGTCCTGTATTAAATTACCGCCAGTAAATTTATCGGAATACTTATCGTTAAAATATTTAATTATTGCCTTATTAATTTCTTTTTTAGACACACCAAAAGACCTTCCATATTGTGTTAATCTTTTCCAATTATCACAATCTGTTGAAACCCAAAGATTCCCAAATATATTCTTATGAAAAGATAAAAATTTACTATCAGGTTGGTAAAATCTGACATAACCATTACCATCATTTATAACAACAAAGTCTTTTAATACTCTATCAAAGAAATGACTTAAGACATTATAGTAATTGTCCTCGGTCATTAAATTGGAAAGTTGACTCTCCGTGATAATAATTTTCATATCTATAAATATAACTACATAGATTTAAGGATTACTTCCAACATCTGAATTTTATCCTTATCTTCTTTTGTCTTCCTTGGTTTACTCTTGAGGTAACCAATCGCGTCCATTATTTCTTTTTGCTTAGCGTTAACCACAGGTGCAGTTTCTTTTGTAGTCACAGGTTTTCTTACACTCTTAGTCTTAGTTACGGTTGTCTTTGGTTTCTCATTATATAGGACATCCATCAACATTTTGGCTTTCCTTTCATCTTTGGTGATTGCTAGTATCAACAGGTATGTAAGTATCTTATCCATACAACAAAGATACGAAAAAACCCCCACGTTGCCATGAGGGTTCAATATTATATTCATCAAGACTTTTTCTTATTTTGCTTGTTCAATGTTATAACTCTCAAGCATTTTGGCATATTCATCGGTATCTCTCCTCCTTATACTTTCTCTCTTTGCTAATTCTTGAATTTTTATAAGTCCATCTATGATTTGTTCTGGACGTGGAGGACAACCCGGTACATACACATCAACGGGAATTATGTTATCAATACCTTGAAGAACGCTATATGTATCAAATATTCCACCAGAACAAGCACAAGCACCAACCGACAATACCCATTTAGGTTCAGCCATTTGGTCATATACCTGTTTGAGCACAGGACCCATCTTTTTTGATATAGTACCCATGACCATCAATAAATCTGTTTGTCGTGGAGTAAAAGACAAACGTTCAGAGCCAAATCTAGCCAAATCATAATTGGCTCCCATTGTCGCCATAAACTCAATTCCGCAACAGGATGTGGCAAAAGGCAAAGGCCAAAGAGAATTTGCTCGAGCCAATCCAATAACTTTATCAAATGAAGTGGCAAAGAAACCTTGTCCTTCTACTCCTTCGGGTGAATCAACGATTTTTACCATACTTTATTATTTTTTATATAGTTACAAAGATACGAAAAACTCCTTATACTAAATGAACAAACATCTCACTTATAGGTAATTTTTTGTGAAGTGTGTTCCATAAAGCTGTATAGTCTTTTTCATGTAATTGTTTTTTTAATCCAATATATAGTGAGAATTCAGGATAAGAATCACTTCTTGGATATATTGTTATCTCATCAAGTTCTGGTAATGTTTTACCCGTTTCAATTTGATATTCCATTTCAACATCTTCCCACTTATCATAAATTATTTTCTCCATCATTTTGATGAACTCTTGTTTATCATCAATTATGAATTTACTTAAAACTTCAAAATCATCTATACCAATATACTTTATATTATTAGATATTACATCTTCAGCATTACTCATAAAATTATAGTAATCTTCGTTAAAGTCAGAAGTAACATTGTTGTACCTATATGGGTCAACGTGAATGTTTGCAATATATTTACGCCAAGTTGGATATTCTCCACTTTTATGTTGACTATCTGAAACAGGTTCAACACTTATTTTTACACCTTTTTTTTCAAATAGTAACTTTGATAATAATTTTTCAATTTGGGTTGCAACTTGACTACGGTCCATTACTATTAAATATCATTACTTACCCCATTTTGTTTTGAATATCATATAATAAAGTACAAGTGGTAATGCTAATACCAACCATAACAGACAATTTAATCTTTCTTTATTTGACATTATCTTAATATACAATATTTATCAGTATGTATCAATCAAATGAAATGATATCAGTTAAAAAACTGTTAGATAAATTAATCAAACCAAAACATCCAAACATAATTAGATTTGATGTTCGTGCTTATGATACTGACAGAGTGGGTTCAATCCCACATGTTTATGTTTATTTAAAAGACCATGATGATGAAGATGAACTTAACATAGATTGGGAAATTAAAGATGTTTTAAGATATTTATCAATCAAAAATCACATGATAAGATTCACACTTGGTGATGATGATGATTCAGCCTCCCTGTAATCAGGGTGTTTTAGGACCGTTACCGTTTCGGTAACAAAAAAAAGAGGAATTCGCTACTCCTCTTTTTTATTTTGATACGGTATGATACGCAAATATACGAGAGTGATACTTTAGATGTAAATATTATATTTGGATTCTATTGTGTAGTAATAATGATTTTGTTGCAGGTATTGAAGTGTTGGATGTGGGTCAAAGTGCGGTAAAAATGTTCCATTTTCATTTTTAAAGATGCAACAATGTGGTTTTCCTCGTTGGGATGCACCTCTCATAATTACATATTCTTCTTTTGTCTCATCATCTAATGAATGTTTTTTAATACATTTTTGATGTTTTAAGTCTAACCATAAATTCATAACTTTAAACCACGCATGGTCCTCAGTTGTTTTGTCTTTTTCATCTAACCCATAAAATGTGTAGACATTAGGAACTTCATCAATTGGTTCATCCAACAATGAAGCAACACAGGCAATTAAACAATTACCATATGTAAGCCTTTTACCATCTGAATAAAACAGAGAGTATTTTGTTTGGTTTGTAAGTTTCATTATTTATTTTTTTTCATAAATTTGTAATCAAAGTCAACATCTAAGTTGAATGATTTTACAAATGGTCGTATTTTTTTAAATACTGAGGGATTAAAATCATCTTCCCAAATATAATCAGGTAAATCAAAATATCCAACATCTTCCCATGTATCATCCTCTTCATTACCTACCATTAATCTATTGATTAATAAATAAATTGTACCTTCATATTGAATTGGTTCATCATCTTCTTGGACATCCGTTTTCCAAAAATGAGTACTTTCTTCATCAAAACTATATTCCATATAAACATCCACTCGTTCATTATCATCATATGGTGTTGAAAACCAAGTTTCAAACGTTGAGTTATCAGGAATGTATTTTTTTAATAATGAATTAAACATTTGAGTTGCTTTACCGTCAATATTATCTCTATGTGATTCTTGAATAAATTCTTTTGAGAATTTCTCTTTACTGTAATCAGTAAAATATCTAATCATTTTATAGTAATCAGATAATAAATCTAATTTATCAAATTCATTTTCTACTTGAGATTGAGATAAAATACTATTATTATCACCATACATCATAATTCCTGAAGGTGCTGCGTATTTACCACCCAAGTAATTATCATCTGGTTTATTAATGAATAACCCATATTTGGTATTACCTAATCTTTGAGCAATCTCAGGGTTTTTAATTACAAGATATGCCAATGAACCCATTTCATTATGTTTATTAAACATGGTGTCATCACATCTAGTTGTTGTACACCATTTAGCGTTGGCTCCATATTTTTTACTTGCTTCAAATGTCAGTGGAACAACCAATTCAAAATTATTATTTTTGAATAGTTTAATGTACTCATCAGAACTTACTTTAAATTTTTCAGTAATCTGATGAGTCTCTTCTTTTAATACTTGAAGAATTAGTTGTTTCATTAGTAATAAATAGTTGGTAAATAAAAAAACCCTCACGATTAGTGAGAGTTCATTATGTTATATGTTATTGTTTGATTAAGATTAATCAACAACTTCAGTGTTTGTTTCACCATCCTCAGGTTCAGGACCTAATTGAACAAATCCTCCTTCAGGAATATCTTGTTCACATGGTGCTATATGCACTTGGTTTTCTTTTTTAAACACAATAACTTTATTCACGTCATCTTGACCTTCAATTTTTGTCATTTCAGTTAAGTTAATAACAACGCCTTCATTTTCTTGTAATAAAAACCCTAAAGTTTTTGCAAATATTAATGACGCTTTAAACCAGTCTCTTTGGTTAATTTGATTTTCGTTTTCTTCTGGGTTCGTATTATTTTCCATAAATGTAATTATACTATTTTTAATTTTATTTATCAAGTTAAAATACTTATTATTATGTTTAAAATGTTATGGAATAAAATGTTACTTTTTTTTGGTTTAAAATCAAAACCTAAAAAAGAGTTATTAAATGAAGTTGTAAAAACTGATGAACCAAAAGTTAAACGTTTAGTATATCAAAAAAGAACTTAATATGAATTTATTAGAAGAGTCATTACGAATTAAAAAAATGATGGTTATTGAACAATCATCATCAGACAATTATTTTAAAGAATTCTCTGAAGGTAATTTTAATAATTTAAAAGAGTTTTTATCAAATAATTCAGAATTTGTAAATAAATTAAAAATAATATTACATCAAGATTCAATTGATTCTATTGAATCATCTTTAGTTAAATCAAATAAAACAAATTTAATGAGAGGTATGTCTGACGCTAAAAAATCAAAAGACATGGACTTATATAAGTTTTTAGAAATCTTTCTAAAAAATGCCGATGTTTTATATTAAAAGCCTAACTCTGTCTCAATATCAGCCAACTTTGGAAGGACTCTGTCTTTGTCTGACATTATTAATTGGCTAACATCTACACCCCAATCTATATTAATTTCAGGGTCATTATATATAATACCACCGTCTGCTGATGTCATATATAACTCATCACATTTATAATGGAATACAGCAACATCTGAAAGTGTAACAAACCCATGAGCAAATCCTTTTGGAACCAACATCATTTTCATATTGTCTTCAGATAATTTAACACCAAACCATTGTTTGTAGGTGTCTGATGATTTTCTAAGGTCAACCACAACATCATATACTTCACCTACAATACATCTAACAAGTTTTGCTTGTGGTGCTATCTTTTGAAAGTGAAGTCCTCTTAAAACTCCTTTAACACTAATTGATTGGTTATCTTGTACAAAGTTTGTATAGATACCTTGTTCCCTGAAAAAACGTTGGTTATAAGTTTCAAAAAAATACCCTCTGTTATCTTCGTGAACTGTAGGACTAATAACATACAAATCTTTAATTGGTGTTTGTTCTATTTTCATATTTTACTTAGTGTTTTTAATGTTTTTAACAAAGAATCTGGTGTAACAGAAATACTATCAATACCTTCACTAACTAAAAATTCTGCAAAATCAGGAAAATCAGATGGTCCTTGTCCACAAATTCCTACCTTAGTGTTAGTTTTTTTTCCAACCTTAATAAGGTGTGATATTGCTCGTTTTACCGCAAGATTTCTCTCATCGTAAATTGAGGATACAAGTGCTGAATCTCGGTCCAATCCTAAAATCAATTGTGTTAAATCATTGGAACCAATTGAGAATCCATCAATATGTTCTGAAAATTCTTCAGCCATAAAAATATTTGATGGTAATTCTGCCATCAAATAAACCTCAAGACCTTTTTCACCTCTTTTTAATCCATAAGATTCCATGACTTTATAAACTTTTAATAACTCGTCTATTGTTCTACAAAAAGGAATCATAACTACAACATTACTAAATCCCATTTTTTCTCTAACTCTTTTGATTGCTTTAATTTCCATACCAAAAGCATCTTTATATTTTTCAGAATAATATCTTGAGGCACCCCTCCAACCAATCATTGGATTTTCTTCATCTGGTTCAAAATAAATCCCACCCAATAAATTTTTATATTCATTAGATTTAAAATCGGAAAGTCTAACAATAACTTTATTGGGATAAAATGCCGCAGCAATTCTTGCAATACCATAACTTAATTTTTTTACAAAGAATGTTTCTTCATCTTCATAACCTTTGGTTATTGTATTTATTTGCTCACTTAATTTTTTATCACCAATCTGTTTGTGTTGTAATAATGCCATTGGGTGAACTTTAATGTAATTATTAATTATAAATTCTTCTCGTGCTAAACCAACTCCGGCATTTGGTAAACTTGAAAATTTAAATGCTATTTCAGGAGATGCAACATTTAACATTATGGGTGTTGATATTTTTGGTAATTCTTCCAAATTCGTTTCAATTTTTTCATAATCAATAAAACCATCATAAACAAATCCAACATCTCCTTCTCCACAAGAGACCGTAACTTTTTGGTGATTTTTTAATATGTCGGTTGCGTTCATTGTTCCAACAATTGCTGGTAATCCCATTTCTCGTGCAACAATTGCTGCGTGACAGGTTCTACCACCTTTATTTGTAATGATTGCGGATGCTTTTTTCATTATGGGTTCCCAATCAGGGTCAGTCATATCGGTAACTAAAACACTACCTTCAACAAAGTCAGAGACATCAAACGTACCGTCACGACCATCTAATGAATACATTATTGTAACTTCTCCATTTGCAATTTTATCTCCGACTGCTCCACCTTTAACAATTGGCGTTAAATTTTCGGTATTGATTTTATATTCAACAAGTGTATCAGTTTTTTTTCTTGAATGTATTGTTTCGGGTCTGGCTTGAACAATATATAATTCATTGGTTAAACCATCAATTGCCCATTCCACATCCATAGGACACCAATATCCTTTTAAATCGGAATAATATTTTTCAATTGATGTAACCCATTTTGAGATTTCTAATACTTGATTATCATTGATACAAAAATTGTTTTTATGTTCCTCATCAATATTAATAATTTTGGTTAATTTACCTTGACCCTCACCATAAACCATTTTTTTATCTTTGTTACCCAATTTTTTTTCAATAATACAAGAAAATCCTTCTTCCAATAATGGTTTGAATACAATAAATTCGTCAGGAGATACTGAACCTTGAACAACCATCTCACCCAACCCATAACTTCCATTTATAATTACAACATCTTTGAATCCACTTTCAGTATCTAATGAAAATGCAACACCAGAAGATGATAAATCAGAACGAACCATTTTTTGAACACAAACAGACAATCCAACATCAAAATGGTCATATCCAAAAGATGTTCTATAAGATATTGCTCTATCGGTAAACAGGGAAGCAAAACAATTTCTTACAGATTCTAAAATGGATTCTGTACCTCTAACGTTTAAAAAAGTTTCTTGTTGACCAGCAAAACTGGCATCAGGTAAATCTTCGGCGGTTGCAGATGACCTTACAGCAACGTCAGTCATTGTTTGACCATATGTTTCCGATAACTCAAGATACTTTAATTGTATTTCATTTTTTAGTTTTTCAGGAAAAACTCCATTTCTGATTAATTCCCTAATTGCAAGACCAGTCTTACGAAGTGCGATTATGTCATTTGGGTTTAAATCTAAGATTAGTTTTCTGATAGATTTATCTAATTTATTATGATTAATAAAATCATAATATCCTTTTACGGTTATAGCAAAACCATTTGGAACTTTAATTTTTAAAGTATTAAGATGTTGCAACATTTCACCCAAAGATGCATTTTTTCCACCGACTACATGAATGTCTTTTAAAGACACATTGTTTAAATCAAGAATATATTTCATACGTATTATTTTTTTTATTGTTTTAATCTTGTTTTGTTCCTAAAGCCCATACTGAATTTGGGAATAACTCTTGTCGTAATTTTAATATAATATCTCTGTGTCCCTGAAATTTATCTCCCATAACAGATTTGTGTCCGTTTAAAACCGCTTTAGTTATTTCATAATCTAATTTGGAAATCAATGCTGATTTTTCAATATCACTCATGTTTTCCATTATTCAAATATTTGTATTTTAGCATCAACCTCTTTTAATTCTGTCCATGTTCCCAAATATGTAACCGCTCTAACTTTTCTATTATCAATCCACACATATTCCTGACCATCCTTAATTCGTGGTTTATCCATAACTAATCCATGATACTTAAAACCTTTTTCTTTTAACCACAATTCTGTCACCTCTTTGTCTTTACCTTCCCTTGCGGTGAAGAATGTAATTATATTACCTTCATCATACCATTTATTAATAATCAGTAACGCAGGCTCATAGTGATTTGCCGTTGAGTACAGATGACTTTCTTCATTTTTGATGTCATCGCATATAGTACCATCAATATCAATTAGAAATACTTTGTTCATTTAATTCAATCTCCTCTTCGTATTGTCGTTTTAATTCTATATATGCCAATTCGGCACATTCAACTGTATTTAAATTAGGATGTTTTTTTCTACATTCATTAACTTTGTCATGCATCTCATTGTATTTACCAATCTCATTTGATAAATGATACAATTCCTCAATCCATTCTTCGTTTGTCATATTAACCAATTGTCTTTTTTATTGTTTCTTATAAACCGCATGATTATCGGTGCTGGTATTAAACATAATAAAAAAATAACAATATTGTCTAATATTTTTTTCATTTTATGATTTTTTTTTGAAATTAAAAATTGCATGTCCAACCAATGTTCCTGACATAAAACAACATAAGATTGATAGTAAAAAATTAGACATGTTAAATGAAACCAACAAACATGCAATCGTAAATAATAAAAAAGTGAACCTATTCAAAAAATCTGTTAGGTTCATTTTTTTTTTACCATTTCTTTGATTTCCGACAATACTCCAAGTAAAATAAAACTCAAAAATAAAGTTAAAAATGGGTGTTCACTCATTACTTCAAACGCTTCTCTCATGCCAATAAAATTAACCTTGTTGAGTTTGAGACTCTTTTAACTTAACTGCTTCAGCAATCATGTTTTCATTACTACCACCATACTTACATGAGCATGTTGGTTTACCGTGTTGTTTCAAAATTTCTTTTGCTTCTTCTAAGTTCATAATAAAATAAGTATAATTGTTTTTTGTTTTTAAATCAATCTTTTTTCGTGATGGTCTTTTGGAAGTGTTAGTTTAGCAATTGGTCTATTTCTTAACAATGAAATAACTTCTTCAACGTTCATTGGGTATAGATTATTTCCATCACAACCAACATCCATAGCACGACCTTCAGCTATTCTCAAATGAGGTGGTAAGTGAACGTGACCGTGTAAGTGCATTACATCAGCGTTCATACCATCCCAAGAACAAATTGGATAGTGCATACACACAAAAGTATATTTACGAGTTCCTGAACCATTTGGAATACGTAAGTCAAGGTGAATATAATCACTACAGGTTGTAAAAATGTCTTGAATATCACCTTTGTTTCTACGGATGTGATGGTCGTGATTTCCATGAATCAAGTGAAGATTTTTACAAACAATCCTACTCCTGAATTCTTGAATATTTTCAAACCCACCAAAACTGAAATCACCTAAGTGAATCAAAATATCATTCTCACCAACAGTTTCATTGATTCTATTAACCAACGTGTCATTCATGTGTTCAAGTGATTTAAAATCTCTTGTCGCTGAATCTGAATCGGCCCATTTTGTAGTTGCGCTACAAATATTAGAGTGACCGTAGTGGGTATCACTCGTAAAAAATAACCGTTGACCTTTTTCTAATACAACTTTCATAACTTATTTACTTTGCATATAAAATGAAAAACATATAACCAAAATAAAGTAAAAACACCACAAATATAACGGTATTAATTTCTTTTGGAATTTCATATTACAAAGATAAACAAAAAACCCAAGATTCTCATCTCGGGTTTCAATTTTATTTCCTTTTGTAGTTATGTTTGTGACACTCCATCCATTTCTTATATCTTGATTTACCAAGTATATCTAACACCTTATGTAGATACTCTTTTTCACAATCTTTTATTTTACCACACGCAGTCGCTCTATCCAAACTTGTTTTGATTTTCTCTTTTACCTGATTATTTAAATAGTGCATTTTACTTGCCCATGTTTTTTCTAAAGCGGTAAGTTTTTCTTTGTATTGAGATTCAGTTATTACACCCATTTTTAAATCATAATCTAATTTTGATTTTTCAGGCATGAACCAATTTAAGTAGTAGTTGTATTTCTGTGTTTTAGCCCAACCTTCAATTTCTCTATTAATTCTTGCGACAATTATTTTGTTTTGTTTTTGACATTCAACTTTATTTAAATGAGCCTTATTTAAAAGTTCTTTTTCAGCCTTTGTAACTTCAATACCTTTTACACAAGAATCAATTTTACCTGTTCTTGATGTAACCATTGTAAATGGGTTGTAATCCAAAAATAATGGATAATCTATTATTGTTGCATCAGTTATTGGTGTTATGTCAGATGTCATTGGGTTATCAAAGATAACGGTACCCATAGAATCTACTACAGCGTTTGGTTCTTCATCTACCAAAAGATTAACTGTTGGGTTTGGAGTTGGTATAGGTTCTTTTTCACAACCCATAAAACCAATCATACCAACTAAAACGAGCGATAATATTATTTTTTTCATGTTTTTATTTATAAATAGTTTTTATTTTTTTAAAATTTTTGGAATACGGAATGTTCTCTTACCCATTCTATACTTTTTTGGATTAATGTTAAAAATTGTTTTAATTTCATTTTTTATCTTATTAATGTAAAAGTTCCGTTGTATTGAGTGGATTTATTTTCTTTTGATATTATTTCTATTTTGTAGGTGTATACACTACTTGGTGACATTTTACCTAAGTAGGTACCGTCCCATCCTGTATTAATATCAACAGTTTCATACAACTTCTCTCCCCACCTGTTGTAAATTTCCATTCTAAAAGAATAACAATTTGAAATAAAGGGTTGAAAAGTGTTGTTGATAGCCGGGCCTTCTGGATTTGGGGTAAAAACATCGGGTATATACACCTGTAAATCACAAAGGGAATCTAAAATAGTAAATTTTCTAATAACTGAATCGCATCCGTTTATATTTTGAATAGTATCTTTAAACACCCCTGATATTTTAAATGTTAAATTTTCATAAGAAAATTCCTCATCATCACATTTGCTAAATGTTTTATTAATATACTGTACTGTGGATTTGTAAAAATGAATAAATACATAAATGTTTGAGTCACATCCAGAGGTAGTTTGATTCCACTTGGTGAATTGTGTGTCATTACTGTACTTTTGTCCATCAAAAATAATCGGGTCATTACATGAATATAATTTAACTGTATCAAAATATGATAATCTATAGAGAGTGTCTATAAAGTAATTTACACACAAATTCTCTGTTTCTGTTTTATAAACAAAAGATTTTTTAGATGGGGGTTCGATGCTAATGCATTTAACATGTGGATTTAAATAGTAATTCACAGTATCTTTTGTTACTATTGTTAGATACAAAGGGTTTAAGGTGTTATCTAACTTATATGTACCATCTTGACTATAGTATTTTTCATTTACATTTATAGAATCCCCTTTACATAAGGTCCTTATCTTAAAAGATATATCTTGAGTTTCTATACAGGTATTGTTATTCAAATCAACCCAAAAATCGATGCCTGGATCTGGGTAGAAGTATTTTTGTTGAAATTTTTTATCTGAGGTTATGTAGTAATCGTGAACCTCCCCCGCCATAATGTCGATAACATTCGAGTCGATAAACGTAAGATAACTTACAGCCCATGAATTTGGGTCTCTATAACAATATCCATTTTCACATAAATACAAAAAATGTAAGCCGTCACATTGTCCTGAAATAGCAACTGCTGGGAAAGGTAAGTTAATCTTTCTCAGGACACGAATTGAATCAACTGAATAATTAAAAGTAAAAACATTTCCATCCTTATCTAGGGCTGATACAAATGCAGTTGTTGCTTTGATATCTACAATAGATTTTAATGCTAATCTGGATATTTTTGGATTTTTAATGAATTCACCCCACCCTCCTACATTTATAAAATCAATGTACCCATTAGAATTTAAAGCAAAAAACTTCCCACCCGCTCCCATAGCAACACGTTTTACGTTATTAACCCCGGTGATTTGTACAACCTCTTTTATGTAACTTGTGGAATTTGTCGGAGATGTCACCCATAGACTACCATCTTTTTTCACAAAAGCCACCCCGTTTATTGCGGCATCACAAAATGATACATTACTTATCACTCCGATAGGGTATTGAATTTCACCCCACACATATCCACTGTCATTTGTTTTAATTATTCCCATAAAGTATCCACCAGAATGGTATTTTACTTCTGAAAGGTTATATGTCCATGTAGGTGATGTAATCACCGAACGCCAACCCCTTTTTATTAAACCTGTCATACTGTATCCCCACCCGTAAAGTTTTCTTTCGGATCCACATATCATAAATCCACCGTAGGAGTACGAACTTAAATTTGTTGGTTTATACCACAAACGCCCTCCGAAACCATCACCAACAATACTATTTTGAGACCAACAAACATTTGTAAAAAATATTAAAATATAAGGTATGATATATTTTGTCATAATTTGTTTATTGTTGCTCATAGTTTTTAATCTCTCGTTTTACTGCATCCCAATATCTATGCTCTGATTCCAAATTTTGAACTTCCATCCAATCAAAATCAATTGCTTCAATTATTTTATTAATTGCAATCATTGCACATTGCTTGGCGTTCCATAATTTCATTCTTTGGGAATAAAATAAACCATCTTCCCTTATTGCTTCATTGGATGTAAATTCAATAAATGATTCTATTAATTCCTCGGCTTGTTCTTTCGGTGTCTGTTGTTTATTGTTTGTCATCTTCTTTATATTTAATTCCTTTTATTTGATATGATTTTAGACTTGGTACAAGTATTTCAAAAAATAGATTAGAGTCTATAAAATAACCGTAGCTGTAACCAATTCTTAAACCAACTAACCAAGCATCAAGTTCATAGTGAAATTGGTGCGGAAATGAGTAATTCTCTTTATCTTGAAGCAGGTGTCCTAATTCATGAAAAAAAATTGCTTTTTGTATTTCCTTATTGTCGCACTTACTTATATAAATCTCCGCATTACACAGACTATTTCCACGAGATGAAAACCCAGTGTTATCTTCACCTTTGGCGTTCAAATACAAAGCAATGTTGTTTTGCTTGGCTATTTGTTCAATAGTGTAAGTTTGTTGTTTATTGTTTGTCATTGCTTAGATTTTGTTTTTAATTGTCCGTACCATTCTGAAAATTTCTTGTTCATATTATTTTTTTATTGTTTGTCATTGTTTTATCTTTTTCCATAAGTTCTTTAAGTTCTTTTTTTCTTTGTTCTCTTAGTTGTTCTCGGTTTTCAATACGCCATTTATTTTTTGCTATTGAATCGGTTTTATACGCAGTAGACAATAAGTGTTTGATTTTGTCATTCATTGTTACCTCCGAATGTTTCGTTGTAGTATTGTTGTGAAAAATCTTCTGCACTTTGTCGTTTTTCAAGATATTCTAAACCATAAGGCAAATTATTAAGATGAATAAACATATCCATTTGAGCATTTTTAATTTCATCCTTTCGCATTGCTTCGGCTTGTTCAAGTGCTTTGTCAATATCAAATCCTCTCAATCTCAAATTGATGTCTTTTTTGATTTGTTCAACCAACCACTCTACGCTACTCTGTTTATTGTTGCTCATTTGTTACCTCCTTTCTCCCTTGCAAAAATCTTAAATGTGTTTCCATTGCCATCACTAAATACAATGTTTGAAGTACTAGTATCACCAATTGTAAGGTTCATTTCTCTTTTTCCATTAATGTATTCAGCAATCATTACTGGTACATCATTATTAAATTGAAATGCCCATTCTAAGTTATCAATTTTATGGTTTACAATTGTAACTGTTCCCAAGTTTTGTTTATTGTTGCTCATTGTTACCTCCTTGTATTTTATCACGCATCCAAGTTGCACCACCTAAATAAGATACATCGTAAGGGTCAAATTCGTCAAACTCCATACCATCCAACTCCATCATTTTTTTAATCTCCTCATCACTTGGTAGTTCAATGGGTGTATATTTCATTTCTTCTAATAATTCTTGAGGAGTTACAAAATACTCTCTGTTTAAATTACCGATTATTTGTAACACTTGTTCTTCCGTGTATAGTTTCATTGCTCACCTCCTCCGTCTGTTTTGCTTTTTGCATTTTTGCTCATTTTGTTGAATACTTCAACATACATTCTAATTGTTGGAGATACAATATAACTTGCTACTGCACCTACCGTAAACCATATTAAATCATTCATTGCTTGCCTCCTCCGTAGGTTTCGTTGTAGTATTGTTCAGCTGGTATTATTTCTCTATTAATTACCGAGTTTCTTCCCTCAATGTAATCATTTATTGTTCTTTCCTTGTCCATTTCTTTGGCTTGTTGATATGCTTTTGTTAGTTCTTCTGCATATTCAATTGGAGAAAGTTTGCCTAACCTTACTTCGATTTCTAGAATATCTCTTCTAACCGAAAACCATTCCACTGCTGTTTGTTGTTTATTCTTTGTCATAACTTTTATTTTTTAAATATTTTTCTATGTCGTTAATATACGAACAATCTTTCATAAAGCCAAATTTATTTTGAATAATTTTTTTTCTTTACCTTAGTAATGTAAAAGTTCCGTTGTATTGAAATACTTTATCTTCAAGTGACGTTACTATCATTTTATATACATATACACCATCTGGTGCAGGTTGTCCTTTATAATTACCATCCCATCCTTTTGTAAGGTCGGTTGTTTCATACATTTTTTCACCCCAACGATTAAAGATTAACATTTCATATGTTTTGTTATTAATAACATACGGTCTGAATGTATTGTTTTCATTTGGTCCAGCACCATCAGGTGTAAATGCGTCAGGTACAAAGATAATGATATCAGGACCAATAACAACCTTTTTCATTGAAGAATCTTTACATCCTTTATCTGTGGTAACAATTAACTTAATCCAATATGTCCCTGTATCCTTTCCAAATACAATGTTTGAGTTCTTAAGTGTATCACTACCAATCTTATATGATTTACCCCAAGTCCAATTGTGTTTCATGTTGGTGACAAATGGATTCTGACTAACACTTGATGTGTTAATAGTTTTGAACTTAGGTAATGCCACCGTTGTTTTGTACAATGGGTCGGTATTAAACACAACACTTGGTTTTGGATAAACATTAACGGTTTGTGTTATTGTTCTATTACATTGTTTTTTACCTTCTACGTTTGTAATTGATAAAGTTATTTGGTATTGTCCTTGTGTTGAGAACAAGTAAGGAACTGAACTGTTATTAGTGGAGATACTATTAGTATTTACATACCAATTATATGTTAACAAAGAAGGGTTAATTCCTTTTCTTTCGGTGGGTGTAAAAGTGGTATTCAGTGGTTCACATCCATTTTGATATGTAAACATTGGGTCGGGATATTGGTGAATATAAACTCTTACGGTATCAAAAGGGTTTGGACATACATTTTTTGCAACACTCCAATCAACTCTAACATCAACATAACCTAACGCAGTATCAGTAATTGTTGGGACATACTTTTTATTCATGGTTGGTCCAAATGTTGCCATTGGTGTCCAATTAAATGTTCCACCATTTAAGTATTGGGTATCAATTTTTAATGTAACTGTGTCAAACTCACATACTTCAATTGGTTTAACAAATTTAACTTTTGGTATATTAACAATTGTGATTTTAGCGTATTCAGTATCTTGACAGTTATATGGTGTAAGACCAATCATCATCCATTTGTATGGACCTGGTACATAACCTGTTAGAGTTGTTGTTCCGTTGAAGAATCTACCATCAGGATAACTCACAATGGTTCCACCTTTATTACTTACAGCTAATGTTAACACATCCAAAGGAATTGCGGATGCACATATTGTAGTATCTCTAACTCTCAAGTCCGATGTATCATGAACTATGATATTAAAACTATCTATTTTTACACAACCAAATTGTGAACTTACATATTTTATGTTATACACACCAGGTCCTGTAGATGTTTTGAATAATCCTGTAGAAATGTTTGTAGTTACTTTTGGATGACTCCTATCACCATTTACATCTTGAACGTAAATTGTTCCTCCTGTTGGTTTAACACCATTAACGGTTATGTAGTCAAACATATTAACATTAATACCTGAGTTCACACAATAATCAGGAATTGTTTTAATAATAACTGTTGGTTCTGCAATTATATTTACGTCAACAGTATCGGTACTTTGACATCCTGTAACTAAATCTCTAACAATAAGTTTGAATGTGTATTTTCCTTGATATTCATCTTGAAACGATAAACCAAAGTTAAATTTGATGTTTGGTGTTACACCACCTGAAATGTCATACAATAATTTTGATGTATCAATTCCTGATGGAGCTCTTACCACATCCCATCTCATATAAACACCTGATTTGGTTGCTGGTTTAGTTCTTAACACGTCCATCATCATTGACCCAATATCCTGACAAATAGTTTTTGGAACTAATGTAATCATTGGTGTACCATAAATTGTTTGTGTTGTTGAATCCATGTTGGAACAACTATTTGTGTCTGTGAACTTCACATACATTTTGGTGGTATAATTGTTTCCACCTTGTAATTTACTATTGTCAAGTAAAGTTGTGTTGAACAAAAATCTTCCATTATAAGGAATATATCCGTAAGTTATATTACCTGATTTTTTTAACTTATCTCCATTCCAAACATCATACGTTCCAAGATTATGAGGTTTAACTAAGAATAGTTCCGACCATATACTACCATAAGAATAACATTGAGGTTTTAGTGGTTTTGGACTCCAACTAATTTTTGGTAATGGTTTAACCCTCACAAACATTGTATCCATATCTTCACAAGAACGTCCATTTTGAGTTAGAACAGTCTTTAATGTAAACATATAGGTTAATTTTGTTATATCAGATTTTAGCTTATAGGTTGATAAATTACCCAATCCGCCCCAAGTATATGTAGGACTTAATAGTGGTGGTCTATGACTGGCAGTCAAGGTGAATGTGTCTTTATCGCATATTGCTTGGTTTAGTCCTGCATTTGTTATTACAGTATCGTTTACAAAAACTGTTGCGGTATCATATTTTACACACTTCCACTTTGTTTCCATTACCTGTACCCAATAGATGCCTTTTAAATTGGTTTTAAATATTCGTGTTGTATCACCAGTGCTCCACATATATTTAACCGTGTCTGAATTTTGAGCATCAAATGTAGCAATTTCATAAGTACATATTTGTTGGTCAATTCCAATTCCCACCACTGGTAATGGTTTCTTATAAATTGTAGTTGTATCATAGAAAATACATCCATCCCCATCAGTAATTTTTAGACGAACTGTAGAGTCACGATTAATATTAGGAATACTTAAAGTTTGAAAAGTATCTCCTAAAATATGCTCTTCAGATTTCCAAGCCGCTTTAGACCCTGTATCTTTCACTACTCTGGTCCAATAGTATTTGAATGGTGAATTACCAAACAATATGTTAGCATTTAACTTCATTGTAGTACCAAAACACGCAAAAGTGTCAGCATCAGCCATAACAACCTGAGGTGGATTTGGAATAATAACAGTATCCCTATATATGGTAGGACAGTTATCTGAGTTGTTTACAGTATGTACAATAATGTATTTTCCACCACGGTAAAATGTCATAGTATCTGATTTTTTTGTACTATAAAATATCTCAGACTTGCCCAAGCTATCTCTTACACTCCACTTAAATTGAGGAGCACCTTTAAAGGATAAACTAACAGATGCCGCCATGGCGAATTTACCACATTTTAAATTTGTGTATTTGCGAATACTAAATGCTCGTGGATTTACTTTAACCTTAAAACCACGAATGGCTTGAGAAGGTTTTGGACAGTGTTCATCTGTTACTGTTACCGTGAAAGCATAAGAAATATCTGACGCCATACCCACAGAAGGTGTCCATTCAAAATAAGCCCATGCTTTTCTTTTTTCGGGCCAATCCTTCCTATTTGCCAAGGTAAACTTAGCGCCAGGAATACCTTTATTCCATTTTAAATTTGTTGTATCTGGAATTGTTTGATTCGGAGTAAATGTTTCATCATCCGATTCTACCTTGAATTTTAGTGTTTCACCTTCACAGACTTTCCAATTAAACGGACCTAACAATGTTGGTGCTTTGTTGTAACCACAATCATCTTTCACCCACAATTGCATATCTCTACGTGTTTTACCAACAATGATATAACTGCCTGTGGCACTGTCTTTTCGCCATTCTGTAATTACAATCACCGCAATTGCAACTTCATCACATTTCGTGGGTGTTAAGATAATATCACCAGAACTTGTATCAAAGAATAATCCTCTTGGAGGGTTCAGTCCGGGTTTAGGAGCACAGTTAATTGAAGTTGGTGGAATGCAATATGGCGTCATGAAATAACGAGGAGTAAATGGCGAAGAATAAGATACAGAATTGTTGGGCAAAGTGTTAATACCATTTGTTAAACTGTATGAAAAAGAATCATAATCAACAGTATCAATTGCACCATTATTAAAATAATATGCCTGATTACAACAAAGAAAGGCGATGGGAGCATTACTTAGTGTTGGAGAAGAGTTACACTTGTTTGTAGTCTTCTTTATATTACAGATGTTAATCATACAGGTAGTATAAAAACCTTGACTGGCGGGTCCAGTAGTAATGGCACCATTTCTACAACACTGTCCAATGTAAAATGTCACTTCACAACATGTAGATTTATTGAGATAACCACTTAATGGACTTGTATTAAAATCTACCGTAACTTCATAGGTATGTTCTTCAATTCCCTCACCAGTACCATAAGTATTTTGAGGAGAACAAGGCGAACTCGCTGTTGAACATCGTGGCGTAACGTCTTTAATTCCCGTTCTGGTAATAGATAAAAGACTACTTCCGCATCCATTTCCACCATTGGTTCCTGCAAATACACCAAATTCAGGAGAATTGAATGGGACACCTCTACAATCTCTATAAATTTTTGCTGTGATTTTATATTTTCCGTTACCCAAACATTTATAAGACATATCTCCACCCATCATGTGAGTGGATGTGGAAATGTTTGATAACAAAAACGTTAGAATAAAAAGTAATAATGGTAAAAGTTTTTTCATCTCTATAAGTATAGACAATATTAATGATAAAAAGTATTCTTGCTGTAAAAAAATAAAAAACCCCCAACTTTCGCTGAGGGTTCTATTATTACTGAGTAGTATTCTTCTTAGTAATTTGTTTCTCCTTCGTGTCTTGGGTCTAATTTTTCGTACATGTACGATTTGAACGCTGATGTTACACTTTGTTCTGCCTGAGCAATTTTAGAATTCATCCAATCTTCAAGTTCTTCATTTTCTTCCATCGCTTCCCACATTTTGTATGCGGTTACAGCAATTGTAAACAATTGTTGTTTTGCCATGTAGTTTCCATCAGAACCTTCAGTTGTTTCTGTTTTCATATCCTCAACTAATCTCTTAAGTTGGTCTTCAGTAATCATAAAATTTTTACTCATATTAATATAAATACTTTAAAAGTAAAAAAGGTCAGACGAATCTGACCTTTTATTGGGATTGACCGAATTCTCGGTCAATCAGCTCCACCACCCTCTTTTTTAGGAGAAGGGACTCCTGTAAAGATATTTAAAATATCTTCCACTTCTTCACCTGAACGGTAACTCATAACATCTGCACCACCACAGAACAGTTTTGTTACGAAATTACCACTACCGTTTTCTATTATAGCAATTTCAAATGTAGTTTCAAAATCACCATAAAGACCTTGTTTACCACCAACAATTGACACAACATATTTACCAAAATCAAACAAACTTTGATAACCACCAAATTCTTTTAGTTTTTTCCTATCTTGTACGTCTTGTATGGTTAATTTAGTTTTCACGTAATTGTCTTAGTTTAATCCTTAGTAAATCTAAATTGTCTTTATCTCTTTGCGTCTTATTTCGTTTTGATACCAACTCATCAATTAAATCTTCAACCATCATAGTTTCACGTTCAAGGGTTAATTCTTTTTGAGTTTTTGCTGGTTCTATATTGGGTTGTTTTTCTTCAAGTTCCCTTTCTATTCTTTTTTTCTCATTCATATTGTGAATTGTTTTGACAACAATTGCACCTAAAACAACTCCACCAACAAATGGCCAAAATCCACCACGTTTCTGTTCTTTAACAACAACTATTCTTTCGTATCCCATATTATTTAGTAATTAATGCTTCAATTTTAGACTTAACCAACTCGGTCATAGATACCTCAGTTACATTGGTCATAATAACTGAATCTTTCAAGATACGAAAAGGGATGTGACTCAAGAAGTCTTCACCGTTGAAGAAGTCAAAGTCTGACTTATGAGCAAGACAACCATCCATTAAACGAAGGAACAACTTGAATTGTTCACCACTTGAAAATGTCTCACTTAATAATACACCCATTGACTCGTGTACAATCTTGATGTTAAATCCCTTATTCATAATACAAAGATACAATTAGTTTTTGAATTACCAAACTTTATTTTTCAGATAACAAGAATTTATTTGATATTGCTTTGAAAGAAATTGTGTTATCCAAAGAACGAACCACAACACCTTCACGTTCTGCAAGTTTGTTTAAACGAGATTTGTCTTCAGCCAATTTTACCATCCCTTCAACCGTTTCAGGTAATAAGAATGCTACATCTAAAATTGGTACAGATAATAATTCTAACTCATCCAATAAGATTAAGAAGTCATTAATGGTCATTCTTGTTTGTGTATCAATATCAAACCCATTGAAGAAATGAACTGTTTGTCCTTTGATTTTGTATGGGTTACCTTGGATACCTTCACCAATCAACTCACCTTGTAAACAAATGTTTCCTTTGATTTTGAATTTGTTTTCCAAGTCAAGTTCACGGGCAACTTTCCAAAAAGTATTTCCTTCAGTTTCAAGTAATTCCAAATTACGAGAACATACACCAAACTCACCCTCATTCATATAAAATGTTGCAGATGAACCATCCAACTTTTCAGTCATGTAAAACTGATGCTCAGATGTTAGTTTATATTCTTCATACTCCTTAACCAAGTTCTGAACCCTTTCTTCATCTGTCTTACGTAAGAAAGATGGGAACCCACCTTTTACTTTACCAGATAGTTCGGCAGGAATTGGTGGTTCGTATTTCACAATACCCAACATTTCAGTTACATCCAAACCTTCAGGTAAATCGTGTCCTGTTGCAAATTGTGTGATTGGAACAACACTGATTGGAAGAATAAGTCCTTGAGATAATTGACCACGAAGTCTAATTGTCTTCAATCTGAAACCTTCTTGGTCACCCATTTTCTTGTAAGATGATTTACGTAAAAACTCAAACTCTTCCTTGATAGGTAAGAATGAATCAATCTCACAATACACCACACTGTTTCCCACTTTATGTTCAACATCTTTGGCCACAACAACATTCCAACCACCTACAATGGCTATTTCAATTTTGTCTGCACCTTCAATAGGTCGGATGTCAGTAATTTTTCTAATAGTTGCTAATTTTCTTTCCATATTTTTAATCTTTTCCAAAAGTATAACCAATCATAAATCCGTGTATCCAATATGTCTTTTCATTGTCATCACCTTGATTATCCATCTCATCCCAAGTTTGTTCCGCCAATTTTTGAACTTTGAACTTTGTGTCCTTTCTTTCTTCTACGGCTTCGGGACTCAAATCAACTAACGGTTTATTTTTCATGAAACAAAGATACAAAAAATATTTCTAATTGACAAGGTATTTATTGATATGATTGGTATCACACCTAAAGAAAAAATGTTAGTTAGTGTTTTGGTAAAAATATATTCCAAAGAACAACTTGAGGAGGAACTAAATGATATTTTAGAAACTATTGACAGTTCAAAGTTAGTTCGTGGAGCCGCAAAGTTAATCGGTATTAATGCAAATGAAATTAGTAGAATTGGATTACAATATCTTAATTATGCCGTTGATAATTACGAAAAAATTAAAAACAAAGAATATCCTGAAGATATTGAAAGGGTACAACAAGTTTATTTTTATGCTGATGAAAGTGAAAATGTAGTAATGTTTAGTAGAAAAAGAGTTAGTATTAATACTTTACCAAAATATATAGACCAAGTTGAGGACCATGTATATAATAATTTTTATGAATACGACCCAGATACTTTAGATGTTGATTACGGTGATGGTGACCTTATAAGTTTTGAACCTGACAAAGAAATGATAACCATATTGGATATTTCTAATAACGTGTTAAATTAAAAACCCCCAACTTTCGCTGAGGGTTTCATTATCAAAGTTTTATTAAGTTTATTTAGTTACCACAACTTGGTAAACAATATTGTTATTACCACCTTGTATGTGGAAGAAATACAATCCACTATTCAAATCTGATAAGTTTACATTTACAAAGTTATTGCCTGAAATAACACTCATTGTTGTCATTTTTCTAACCATTCTGCCGTTTAAATCCGTCACGAATACATCAGCGTTGAATGATTGTGTTGATGTGAATTCAACTGTATATTCACCGTTTGTTGGGTTAGGATAAGCACTTACTGATTTAACTTTACCAACTACTTTAACTTGAGTTACACCATAAAAACCTAAAACACCATATTCAAAGTTTGGTAGTATGTTTAAATCTGCTGGTCTAAAATCAGGTGCTGTAAAGTTATTTGTATTAACTAAGAAACCTGGTTTGAAAGTATTTGTATCAATTGTATTATTGTTTATTGAATTACGAATCCAACTATCCAATACGGTTACATTACTACCTGAACTAACCTCAGCCAAACCTGTATTGGTTGTTCCGACAGGTGCGGATGCTTTAACACCATAGATGTAGTTGTTTCTAAACAAATTATTTTTGTCTGAAATTGTTTTTGATTTAACACCTGAGTTAACCAATACTGAATCACCATCAAACATCACAAAGTTTCTATAACCCATAAAGATTGAGTTAACAATACTCAAACGAGAGTTTCTACGAATTCTTATTCCACGTCTGAACGCTCCTTTTTGTGTTATTGATAATTGAGACCAAGTCATACCTGCAGGTATTGGACCAACACAAGTCATGTTTGAAAATACTGCTGTTGTTAAAGGTAATCTTCCCGAACCTGATGCGTCATTGTCCGACTCAAATGTTTCTGAAGTTGATGCTCCTGATGATGAGTTCCAAGACAAATCATAGTAAGATGAATCTTTAAAAGAAATACCGAACTGAACTGCTCCACGATATCCAAAGTCAGTATCAAAATCGTCATCAGTTGTTTTGAATGAAATCAAATGTTTACAATTAACTGTTCCACCAAACCATTCATATGAATCATCACCTGAGAATGATACCTGTACATTATTGATAGTTGTGTTTCTTCCAACAGAACAAAATGTTAATCCGTTGATTTCTTTGTTTGGTTCAAATGCAACACCACCAAATTCAATTCTTAAATTATTAATTGAACCGCTGTTGTCATCATCATTGATTCCACCGTGTTTTGCTAATGTGTTATCCAAAGCCACGTTATTGAAACCTTCCATTTGAATGTCAGTTCCCTGATTGTTAATTGCTTTACCACACAACACTAATCCACCCCAATCCCCTCTGTCACGAGAACCAATTGGTTTTGCTGATGTTAAAACAACTGGATTAGTTACCGTTCCATCAATCTGAATGTAACCACCTCTTTCAACAACAATTGTTGCGTATTGTTTTGGTGATGATTGTGAGTTTGATTGTCCACGAATAATTGTACCAGCAGGGATAATTAATTTACCACCGTTTCTAACCACAACCAAACTACGTAACAAATAAACCTTTGATGGGTCCAATGTAATAGTTGCTGTGATGTTAACTTCACCTGTTGGATTAGTCAAAGTGTTTGTATCACTTACAGTTCCATAGGTTGTATTTTTAGGGTCCCATTGGGTCCAACTCTTTGTCCAATCTTTTGATGAGTTTGATTCAAGAGCTCCGATGTGATTTACTTTCTCAAAGAATTGAGCGTTTGCCGTTAAACACATAACAGCCGATAATAGAATGAATACTATTTTTTTCATATTTTTTATTTTGTTCCCAATAAGTAGTAAATTTTGGTCAGATAGTTGTTAATACAATATTAAGGTTAAGTTAAATAAAAAACCCCCAACTTTCGATGAGGGTTTATGTGAATGTCCGTGTAATTAAATCTTTAAATAAGTTTTAACAGTTAAGTTTTGTTCCGTTTGACAAGTTGAACTTCTGAGTCTGTTGAGTTCTAATCAGTTTCAATTATCGGTTTTCAGTTGTGTAAAGTAGGATACCCTACCCAATTTAATCCACTGACAACAAACACAATATCTTAATTAGCCAATAGAGTGACTACGTTATGCGTATCCAACTCAGATTGAAGTGCATCAATCGCTGACTCATAATGTTCAATCATTTGGTCTCTTTGAACCTCAGTAATAACTGTGGTCAGTTGACGGTTTGATACATCACCGTAACGACTAAGAACAACAGTTCCTTCAGTACAGTTCATATTTTTCAACCACTTAACAAATGATTTGTATTCTGCCATACGGAAAATCTTATCATAAACTTTTATGTTTGCGGTATGAATTGATGTTTTCAATGAAATCAATTGTTCCATCACATCAATTGCTTGATTCAAACTTTCTTCAGGATTATATGAGCGAACAGCTCCATTATCCACTGAGTTATACTTTTCAGTTCTTACCATCAAATCGGTTATTTTCTTCGCCAATTTGTTCTTTTCTTTAAGTCCGTCCTTAATAGTCATTTTGAGTGCTTCTTTAATGTTCATATGTTAAATTATATTATATATTTTTTGTATTGTCAAATTACCAACTATCTATATCTGTAAAATCTTTTTCTACTTTAGCCGCATGACTATAAACTCTTATCCCTACACCAATACCATTTGGTGTGAACGTAAAGTCAAATAAACCATATTCACCATAAACCTTTTTGATGGCATCTTGCCACTCTTTGATTTCGGTTTCTTCTTTTTCATTTAATTCAAATTTTGTAATCATAATTTTACCTCAAACCTATCTTTCATTATTTGTAATTTATCCTCAGGGACATTGTGTTGATTAACACCACCGTGTCTGTTCTCCACTATGATACTGAACACACGATAACCGTATTGGTTTGCCAATTCATAATAAGCATCCATTTCCCATGCTTGAGTGAATGTATTAGATACAACAATGTCTGAGTTATCCAAACCAGCTGTAACATGGTTGTTAATCATTGCAAGTTCAATTTGTGATTGACACCATTCATGAGCCTTTCTTAATTTGGTTGGGTCAAACTTGTATTCACCTTCAACCATGAAAAAGGTATCGGTCTCAAAGTGAGAATCACCAAGTTGTTTTGCCAATGTGGACTTACCTGCGCCAGGGATTCCACGTAATAGATATAAATTTTTCATATTAGTCCATGTCTTTTTCTTGGGAACCATTGGTTGTTGGACCAACTAACCCAGCCTTAATACAATCATGCATACCCTCTTCAAGGTCTTTGATTTTCTTTTCCATTGGTCTGTACCACTCAAAATAAGTTAGCACTATACCAATCCACGTACCGATTACTATATATAATAATGTCATAATTTTTTAAATTCAGGTTTTAATATATTCCATATCAATTTATCATAAGGTTTTCCATCCCACATTGCAAACATGACCGCTCTATAAGGTGGATGTCCGTTTTCCATAACATGTTGAGCAAACTCTTTCTTGGTTGGTTCAACTTCTCTATCACTATACTTTCCATATCGGAAGTTATAGTGAGCCTTTCCACAATATTCATCTACTTGAAGGTATCCATAACTCAAATTACCAGCATATCCTTTTACTTTAGCATAGAACTCATCAGGTACATCCTTCAAGAACTCATTGATGTCACCACCATTAGCCAAGAACTCCCATACACCAGTGGTAGATACATTTGTCATTATCTTATGAAGACGCAAATATTCCTCACCTTTGATTTTCATTCGGTCTCCGTTAGAGAAACGAACAACGAACCCTTCAGTGTTCTGTTCAACTTTACCCTTTAATTCGGAATAATCCCTAATTCCATCGTATTTTTTAACAATATCAAACCCTTCATACAATTCATTGTGTGGGAGTTCTTCACCAGTCTCAGTGTTGATTACACCAAGTAAAACCAAACGCTCCTCACCATTGTAGTCAACCACGATTCTGTTCTCAGGATAGATTATTTCAAACAAATAAGTGAACCTATCTACTATGATGTCTTGGTAGTTGTGCTTTATAGCAAAGTCGGTCATCCACTTTGATTGGTCAGAAGTAAATGAACCACGAGTGGCACATATCATCTCACCATTGTACTTGAACATGATTCCCAATGAACCATCCATCTTATCAAATACCTCAAACTCAGATGTTGCTACGTGTTTGTTCTCCTCTAAGTTGAAGAACTTTTTGAATGGTCGGGCAACAACATTACCTCTGTTGTCTGTAACCAATCCACGACATGTCAATGTAACATCATCCCATAACTCACCGAACTGAACGTTAGGTGTATAGTTCCATATGGATAATGGCAAACTACGGTGTGTCTGTTTGAACAACAAACCCCTCTTTGTGTAGTCGTCTAATGTAACCATTGGAAATTTCATAGTACAAAGATACAATTAATTTTTGATTATTTCATTTTTATTTTAATCTTTCACTCTAAATTGAATTGTAATCCTGTGATATCCTTTCCAAGCACTCTTGATAACTGTAGTCCTAAACTCAAGGTTCTCAATCGGAATAAAACCATCTAAAGTAACAATACCAATACTATTCTCAGTCATCTTCTTGATAATGGTATCAAACGTACCGTTCTTACAATTCAACTCGTAAAACTCATCAACAAACCTATTGTACTCCTGAAGACCAATCTTGTTAAGGTTACTCCTTGTTGCAACCTTAAAATAAGGTTCAGAATACAATGTCCACGTTGATAACTTCTTCTTAATATATCTCTTAGCATCTGCGGTCTTGGTACTGTCCATCTTAGAAATCAAATCCCACTTCTTGAATGTAGAATTCTCCATCAAATAGAACTTATGTACATCAAACCCAACACTCTTAATCCTCTCATAAACATTCCTACCCTCACCTGTCCAAACAAACGATGGTTTGGTTGGGTTCTTAACCCATTCCACATCGGAAATACTATCTTCAAATTCTTGACCTGTCCTTACACGAGTCTGTTTCATAATTCAAATATAAAAATAAAAATTTAAAATATTTTAATTTGACTATTTTTTTTATCGTAATCTTCAAGTCTTTTTATTGACATATCAATATACTCCTGATGTAATTCAATACCCAAACAATCTCTATTTAATTTTTTTGCCGATAACAATGTAGTACCAGAACCTAAAAAAGGGTCCAATATCATATCACCAACAAAAGAATAATATTTAACAATTTTATCTGAAAGTTCTTCAGGATATGGTGCTAAATGTTTTGAATGAGTTTCAGGGTTTATATACCAAACATTACTTCTTTCATATTCTTCAGTTACTAACGATTCTTTTAAAGTATCACCTGAGTATGAACGAACTATTTTATCAATTAAAAAATTTGCCGGCTTTTGAAAGACAAATATTGTTTCTGACACTAAATTTGGTTTATAAGCAACAGGTTTTCTGTGTTGGAAAAAACCACCATTTCTATTTATTGCCGAACCTTCTGGTTTAACCCACACGATATCTTCAAGATATTTCCAACCAATTTTTTCCATTATTGAAAAAAAATGAAACGGTATTGGTAGTCTTTTACTTTCTGAGTTTCTATTGGCTCTTTGTACTATTACTGGTGATAAATTTACCACACACATACGACCATCTTTAGTTACTCTAAAAACTTCTAAGAAGACTTTTTCTAAAAAAATTAAATATTCATCGTATGTTGGCCATTGAGAATATGATTTTGCATTATAATATGGTGGTGATGTCCATGTTAAATGGATTGATGAATCTAATATTTCTTTTAACTTTAATTCACAATCACCTAAAATTATTTCATATTTCATTAATTAAATTTTCTACCTGTTGGTTTAGTATTTGAACAGTCACCTTTTTCAATACTTTTACGATTATGACAAAGTTTACAATATGTTCTTACATTGTAAATATCATTATTGTTATGATTACCATCTATATGGTCTAAATCCAAACATCCTATTTCAAATCCAAACCAACTTTCTTTATTAGGTACTGGACATTTAAAACCTAAATGACCATCAATGTTCTCACAATATTTTTTCTTATGAATTGTAATTCCTTCTCGGATTATACCTTTTTTTCTATCATTTTGACATTTAGAACATTCCGTTTTAAATGACCAATTAGACCAACTTCTTACAGCAACTTTATTTTCACAACCAACATTAATACATTTTGGTAATGTATTACCCATTTCATAAAATTTACGTTTTTGAATCTCAGAAATTTTCATACATCAAAGATACAAATAAAAAGTAACATAAAAAAGAACCCCCCAACTTTTTATTGTTAGGGGAGTTACTTAATTAGTTTTCCACATAAAATTCAAAACCTTGTAAACCAAAGTATTTAATGTGATTATTTATTCTTCTTACTTTTTCAACATTACTAGTGTTTGTCCAAACAACATAATTTCCAACCCAAACACTACAATTGTTCATTTTATTCTCTTCATAATCAAATCCAAGTTCTTCAATTGAAGTTGATATGTGTGGTTCACGAGTATCCAAATTATCCCATCCAACAATTTCAGCAATCTTTGTCATACCCAAAACAAAAGTTTCTTTAGCATTTTCTTGAGTCATGTCTTCACCATTTAATTTAAAAACTACTCTTGACGGACTGTTACGTTTAATAACACTAGTCATCTCACCTTTATCATTTTGTGAAATTGTTTTGTCCTCAGCGATTTTTTGAATCATATCAATTTCAACGGCCCCCATTAACTTGGTCAATTTGCTAACACGACTATTTAATATTTCAATATCTGAAACATCAAACCATTCTGTAGTAATATTACGTCTATAATCGTACTGTTTTTCTACTCTATAATCTTCAAAACAAGTATGTAAAATACTTTCCAATTGTGACATTTCTTCAGTTTCAAAAACACGAACAAATGTTACATCAAAAGGTAAATGGGTAGAATTTAATTGGGTCTCTCTCAATTTATATTGAATTGATTTACCAATTTTGTGATACCCGTTTACAAACTTACCACCATGGTCAATAATTCGTGCGATGTATACATATCCTTTATCCATATAACAAAGATATGGAATAGTTTTAAAACCACCAAATATAAAAAAAAGAAACCCCAAATAATTTCTTATTCGGGGTCGGACATAGGATACTATCCTATGTGGGGTTTTGGCTAAAACGATGAGATTACTCGTTTAGTTGACCTGTCTTTTGTAGAGATTATACCCGACTAAGGTTTCCTCTCGTATCCACTAATGTTGCCATCAGTATCAAGTCATCACCGATTGTTTACGACAATCACACGTTTCGGTCAAACTTACTCAACTATTACTTGCCTCTATAGAATCTTGCGAACTCTCTAAACCCGTGCCCAGGTACTAGGACTTTCTTAGTCAAAACTGAAGGACTTGGGGTCCTGTCAATTTCCTTGTTGGTATTTCTACCCAAGGAATTAGGTGACTTTCAGTTTAACCGCTCAGAGACTTTTCCTTTTCTGTAGTTTATTTTTTCATAATAAATCAACATAGTGAGTGTGATGAAAGATGAGCTCTGAGGTGGATAGCTTCTCTTTTGAAGAAGTAAATACCACTCACCTTTCTGTAATCCGCCAAGACTACGACTTATCTTGATATCGTTGTGTCACCACTTGGATACCTGTGATAAATTGGTGACCTAGCCCTACATCCACTTGGCGGCGGAGTCGAACCATTCCCTTTACCTTTTCCTATTGATGTCTCCATCTCAACCCTGACACCTCACGTGGTCAAAATAAATAACTTCTCTCAGCTGTTGCCCATAAGAAATCATTCGTAGGTAATTTGTTTAGTTGTGAGCCACTTTCGTGACACCGAGATATTTGTACCGTTGAGTACTTTCTCCCCTATAGTCCCGTTACCGGGGTTATCTTAATCGACGCTAAACCGCCGAATACAAACCAAACTTCAATTTAAGGGGGTGAAGTTGGCGTTTCAAAGAACGTTTTGAGATGTTATTCTCAATTGTTTCACAAAGTTAAGACTATTTTTTCAAACTGTCAAATAAACTTTGTTTTTTTTATTTGGTAAGTAATAAATATATCCTTATTTACCAAAGTTATAAAAACATAACATCTTTTTTTTCAGTTGTCAAATCATTTTAGAACATTTTTTAAATATTCTTTCAAATTCTCACCGAGTGGTTCAGGTAACTCATCAATTGAAAAGTATCCACACTCTGAATGTTCTTCCCCGTACTCAGCATTTTCCAAGTCAGGGTGAATAGGCTTGTCAACCTCATTTAAGAATACATACATTACTGAAGATTGTTTTGTTCCTTTACGGTTCATTCTACTCATCACCCCAAGGAATTCTAAGTCACCCGTTAATTCTTTACCAGTCTCTTCATAGAACTCACGATGTGCCGTGTCAATGATTTCTTCATCTGGTTCTACTTTACCACCAGGAATACTCCATTCCCCTGAGTAAGTTTCAACATTACTCCTTTTACACAAAAGACATTTGTTTCCTGATTTAACGATTACTCCGGCTGATTTCTTCATATCTTATATTTATCACTATATGTATATTTCAATCAATAATAATAAATTTAATTGTAAAGTGGTATCCACACCCGAAAAAATTCGTTTGGGTATGATGGGTCAGAGTTTCAGTAACTTTGATGGGATGCTATTTGTAATGCCTGAAGATACAACACAGAGTTTTTGGATGAAAAATTGTGTGGTTCCTTTAGATATTGTCTTTATTAAAAAAAATATTATTAATGATATTTCCCCTAACTGCCCACCATGTGATACAGAAGAATGTGAAACGTATGAAGGTGACGGTGGTTTTGTATTGGAACTGCCTGCTAATTCATGCAGGAGTCTTGGTATCAAAATCGGAGACAGGGTTGATTATCAGTAATTTTAGCCATACCTTTGGGTTATGGAAAACAAATTAAAAGTTTATTGGACCAAAACATCAGAACAAATTAAGAAGTTCTTTAGTCATGTTTTTTGGGTTGTATTAGTACTTGGCGGAATTGGCATAGGATTTGGAGTAGGGTTCTACTATAAACAAATCAAGACCGTTGAAATGCCATCTAAGATGGTTGTCGTAGAAAAACAAGACATTATATTAGCGGTTGATGAAAACCAACGTCTAATGTTGATTGATAAAAATACCGGGAACTATACCATCTATGATAATGAGATTGGTAAAACTATCTTTACCCTTTATGCTCGTAATATTTGGGGTCAACACAATCCAAATCAAGCACCACCTGTAAAATAATTATGAAAAATGTAGATTTTAAAACCGCGATATTCCTTTGGTTCTTTGTAATCTTTGGAGCTCTTGGAGTGGCAATCTACAGTATTGAAAAAATACAGGAACAAGCTGAAGAAGAATATTTGGAGTTGTTGGGTTCTGAACCTACATCTCCAAATTGTCTTAGGATGTATAACTCAATTGAGAAATACTCTAAGATGTATCGTGTACCTAAGTACATTGCTTACAATGTGGCTTATAAGGAAACACATTATCAAGGACCTTTTCATTGGTCTTATGACCCATACCAAACATCATATGCAAACGCTGTGGGTCCAATGCAAATCATTACCAAATATGCTCACCCTTATGCTGGTAGACATGTTAGTCAAAAAGAACTTACTAGAAACATTGAATTGAATGTTATGGTTAGTATGAAGATGTTAAGAGCCCGATATAACACTTACCATAGTTGGGCACTCTCTTGTGGTGGTTATAACACTGGTAGTCCAATAGTTAATGAGTACGCAAGTTATTGTGCATCAAACAAGAACTATAAAAAGAATTGGGTTACTTACTCTCGTTAATCTTTTCCTGAAGTTTGTTTACAAATTCGGTTTGTAATTTCTTCAATACATTAATGTATGCCGCTCCACTTCTTTCAGGGTCGTATTTGTATTGTCCACTTGGTGGTCTATTACTCCTACCAAGATAGTTAATACCTGAAATATTTGTGATACATTTATGTCCTCCTGAATTGGCTTGGATTAAATCCCACGCACTTACACCAAACTTATCAAGGACTTCAAATTCCTTGTCAGTTAAGTTGTTTGTAGGTTTATCCATCAACCTATCAATAATCTGAAGATACTCATCGCCATTCTCCATTCTACTAAATTTTTCACCATAAAGAGCTTTAAAATCTTTAAATGTAAATCCAACAGACTCTGGTCCTATGGAAACCTCAGAAATATATTTGATAGTTGATAATGGAATCATTCTACCTTTAAGTTGGTCTTCGTGTTTTGCTAACACTTCTTGAGCGATATCTCCCAAGTTAACCCCTTTAAGTTCACGTTCCTTTTTAAATGGATTACACGATGCTTGTAGTAATCCAAGTGGCCAAGCTATTACCAAGAAATCCGCTTCAGGGTTGTTCTTAAATGGCGTGTATCTATCGTATGAACCCGGATTGAACATACTACCTCCTCCATATTGTACAATGATGTTATCAACCACCTTAACGTTTGGTGATGTCTCCATCTGTTTAACATACTCTGATTTATTCTTTTCTAATGTTTGTGTACCTGGTAATTTTCTTTCATCCATTTCTTTCTTAACTTGCATTAAGATTGAATATAAAGATGGTTCAGAATTCATTACCAAATTCTCCATAAAGCCTGGCTTATTCTTAAATGCCAAGATTAGTTTGTTTAAAACCAATCCCATAGCAAATTTGTTTTGTAAAAAACTTTTGTCCTTATCAAGTTTAAACATATAGTTCATTACTTGTTCAGGTGTAATATCATATTTTGCATAATCCGCAGAGTCAACAGTTGAAATTAATCTCAAATCTGTTTCAGGGAATATGTCTTTTGGTGATACTATTTGTGATATTGTTTCCACGTTTGAACGTGATGACCTAAATGATGTCGCTCCTGTTTCATCAGCACCTGCTTGTTTATCGTGGTGGTCAGTATGGATAATAAACATTGGTTTACCGTGTGCAAAGTCAACAAGAACTGGCATTGTATCACCATTAGCATCAAGTTTTTTAACCGAGAATTCTTTATCACCATATTGAATTATTTCAGTATCAACTACATTGATACCGTTATCCTCCAAATATTTCTTCATAGCAATTGCTGTTGTAACACCATCTAAATCTTGGTGAAAGTATATTTTTGCTTTTGGATATCTTTTAGCCAAAGCTTTAATATCACGTAATCCCGATTCTTTAATTAACCTTTTCATTATACAACGTTAGATGTTATTGGACCAAATAGTAAATTAGTTAAGAAGTTTTTACCTTGTTCTTCATAATTAGTTGATGATTTAGATGGTTGACTATTATCATCACCATCAAAATTAGGTTCAGTATACAATCCTTCCTCTTCGGGAACGTCTTTAAAATCATTTTCCCAATTCTTTTTGGCTTCAGCTGTTTTAGCGTATTCTTCCATTTTTTCATTAAACTCTTTTGGTCCCATGCGTCTAATTGTTTCATCAGGGCCAACGAAGTTTCCTACACCAATATAATCCAAGAAACCTGTCCAAAGTTTTGTTCTTCTCATTAAACTTCTTGTTGCTTTATTTCCAAACAATCTTGGCATTCCTGACATTTTATAATTTTTCATACCAGATAACCCTTTTGCTGCCGTACCACCAAATTCTCTAAATAATCTTGTGTCTGCCTTAACTGCTGATTTCATATCAGTTAATACTTTAATGGCATCTGTTTTAGTTAATCCTCTAAATGTTTTTGCCAATCCAACAGCTTTTGCCGAACCAGCTCCGGCCTTTGAAAATAATCTCAACCAATCTTTTACAGTATTTTTTAGTGGTTGTCCCAATTTACCTAATGGAATATTATCAATAATGTCAATTAATTTTGGTACCCATTGTCTTACAGTTCCCAATAATTTAGCCATTAAACCACTTTCTTTACCAATATCTTCTATCATCTTAGTGGCCTGACTTATCGCTTCAGGTGTACCTTTATTAGCAAGTTTCAAAGCGGCGTCTGTTGATTTAACAACTTTAGAACCTCTTCCTGCTAACATAACTCCTTTACCAATTGCATCTCCAACATAAGGTACCGCAGATATAAAAGATAACATTGCGTAAAATTTATCCCCTTGTTTTAAATATGAAATACCATTTAATGTATCAACTATTGGTGTTGGGTCTACAACACCCAAAATGTCTAATACTGTATTATACCATTCAGCCTCATTTAATTGTAGTTTAAGGTGTGGATTAAAATATTCAATCAATGAAACACACAATTCTTTATCATCGTCTGACATATTAGAATATCTTTCTTTTAATTCAGTAATGGCATGTTCTTCTGAATTAATCGTATTGATTACTTTTTTTAAATCAGATTCGTTAATAACAATTTTCATATTATATTTCTATATAAATATCAAGTAATATAAAAAATAAACCCCCACTATTAAGTGAGGGTTGTAGTTTCTTCAAAATCTAATACTTGTTGTCGTCTACCTTCAACAAATACGTTGACTCGTTTCTTGGCAATCTCTGAATAATTTGGACTGAGTTCCACTCCAATCCATCTGCGACCCAAGGTTTCTGCGGCAACTAAACTAGTCCCGCTACCAGCGAATGGGTCCAAAACAATATCATTCTTATATGTAAGAATCTTAATTGCCTTTGTTGGGATGTCCATTGAAAATGTTGCTTTGGTCATACTCTTTGTGTCTGCAAAGTAATGCCATTGACCAAATACCAAATCAATAAAATCACGTTTTTGGGTGTCGGTGTACATCATTTTGTTTTTCATAACACCGTTCTTATCTTCAACCTCACCCATTTCACCAACCCATTCAGGAACTCCCTTTACAATCTTAATGTGTTTCTTCTTGTAAGCTAATATAACACACTCTTTTGGATTATAGATGTATGGAGCTGATGGAGACATCCAAGAACCCCAGGCGGTTGTTCTGCTCCTGTGTGGTGATTCTTCTTCAAGGTCAACAACCCCAAAGAATTTATAACCAATCTTCTTCATTATTTGCCATACTTCACTCACCATGAATATACGTCCACCTTTTGCTTGACGGTTGGTTTCATAAGGAACGTTAATAGCGATACGACCATCATCCTTCAAAACTCTGAATGCTTCGGTCATCCACTCTTCAGTGAACTTTAAATAATCCTCAACAAACATATCATCATCGTGAACATCATATTCAATTCCAACTCCGTATGGTGGGCTGGTTACAATCAGGTCAATACAACCTTCTTCCATAGTTTTCATCACCTCACGACAATCACCGTTTACTACTTTTCCTATAAAATTCTCCATTAAAAATCTTCGTTTGTTATTCTTAAATCATAATCATTAAAGTCTGTAAAGTCCAACTCATCAGCTTCAATTCTTCTTGTTAATGTATCACCTGGCATTTTTCTGTCAGCCAATCTTTTCTTTCTAATAAACAAGTAAATGTCTACATATATAATAAATGAACTTACCCTGTCTTCAGGTTTGATATGTGATATACCTGCTGGTGTCATAATGAATAGGTCATCAGTAAAAAATTGGTTTACCGTAGTTCCATACAACCAACCATTAAAATAAACATGTTCATAAAACATATTGGATTCAATCATTTTGGTGGCCTCTTCATCTGTGATAAATAAATAATCTTTACCATCAATCTCACCTTCTCTTGGTGGTCTTGTGGTATAAGTAACCGCATATTTGAATCCACGTGATTCAAACTTTTTTCTCAAGTGGTCTTTACCTGAGGCTGCCTTACCGACAAGGATAATCCTTTTATGGTTTCTCATCAGTGTCAACATCTTTCTTATGCACTTTGCGATATACTTCCTTGAAACATTCGGAACATAATTGTCCCGCACCTTCTACATAAGTCTTGCGGGAATCAACATGGTCATTGATTGAATGACCAGTCTCACATCCACAACTTATACATTTCTCAATATTAATTTTGTCCATCATAAAAGTTTGCAAGTTTTAAACTATCCAAAATTACTTTAACAATTCTGTATGGGTCAGCGTTTGAACCTGGTCTTCTATCTTCCAAATAACCAGTCCAATTAGTTGCGGTAGACAAAGGAACTCTAATTGACGCTCCACGGTCAGCAATACCCCAAGAGAATTTATCCATTGATTGTGTCTCGTGTTTACCTGTTAATCTAAACTCATTACCCGAACCATAATTTTTAATATGAACATCATGTCTTGATTCAAATGCATTAAAAATAGATTTGAAGTATTCTTCTCCGCCTTCACTTCTCATTCTTTCATTGGAGAAATTACAGTGCATCCCTGAACCATTCCAATCACCATGTCTTATTGGTTTTGGGTTCAAATCAATAATCAAGTCATAATACTCAGCAGTTTTGTACAACAAATAACGAGAAATCCATAAGTCATCAGATGATTTAATAGCCCCTTTGGAAAATAGTTGGTATTCCCATTGACCTAATAACACTTCAGCATTTACGCCAGTAATATCCAATCCAGCATTTAGACATAATTGTAAGTGAGTATCCACAAATTCTCTTTGTGCAACATTTTTTGTACCTATACCACAATAATACTCACCCTGTGGTGCTGGAAATCCATACTTGGGGAATCCAGCGATGTTACCATCTTTAGTCTTTAAGACATACTCTTGTTCAAATCCAAACCATACTGAATCATCATCTAAACCTATTTCAGCTCTTAAATTAGATTTATGTTCATTACCAGTCATTGGGTCCATTACTTCACACAAAACATATGTGGTTGGGTATTGAGTAATGTCAAATGAAGGATAAAGTCTTACAGGTCTAAGAATACAATCTGAAAAATTACCTTCCGCTTGTTTAGTTGATGAACCATCAAAAGACCACAATGGTAAATCTTCTAATTGAAATTCCATTGGGAGGTCAAGGATTTTAATCTTGCTTCTCAAGTTTGGTTCAGGTGTATACCCGTCTAACCAAATATATTCTAATTTTGTTTTCATTATTTGTTCCCGTAATAACCAGATGATAATGAAGACTCTTCAATCACTCCTTCATCAATTAATTTATCCAATATCTTTTTTGTTTCTTTTTCAGTCAACTTCAAAATGTATTTTGAAATATAACTGATGTGTACTGGTTGTCTTAATTTTGTGTTAAGTAATTTTTTAGTCTTGTCATCCATGTTGTTTTATGTTTTTTTAAACTCCATAATTTTTTTCTTACAAGTTCACCCAAGACATTATCGTTTGGATTTTCTAGAACTTCTTTTTCCGTAAGACACACTTTTTTGTCCTTCATCATTAGATTGTTTTGTCTTTTTATCCGGCATCTCTACAGTCACCACAGACTTATCTTTTTTCCATTCAGACTTGGGTGTGTATACCCAACCTAAGAAAGTTTGCAATACTAATTTGTGAGCGGCTTGGTCGTGTAATCGTTTGATTTCACCTGACTTTGAGTTTTTTAGTGTTTTCATAGTATAAAATATATGTTTTTAATTTTGTTCAATCAAGGGTGCTGAATTTTTTAAAATAAATTCTTTTATTTCTTGGTCAGAAACACCTTCATTATGTAATTGATATGCTTGATGTGACACTTCATCTGTAAATATACATATGTCAGAAGCAAAATAATTCTTCAGTGGATAATCTTTGTTTATCTCACGTAAAATTAACTCTTTGGAAAAGTACCGTCTATTAAAACCCATTGACCTTCAGTATTTAGTTTAACACTACAAATATACAAAAATTTACATTCATGTGGAGCAATCATTGATAAAAAATTTATAGTTTTTTCATTCTGATACACATAATAAGTGTCGCCTACTATTGGTTCAAATTTAAGGTCAATACTAAAGATAAATTCATTGAGTTTATAAGCATCAACCAATTTTTCCATTTCGGATTTTAGTTCACTAAATCTTTTGTCAACAAAATTATTGAACTTAGTGACTTGTTTTCTTTTAAAATGGTCTGTGTCTTCAACAACAATAACTGGTGACCCTACATTACTTGCGTAAGGTAATAAGTTAAACTTTGTCTCAGCCTTTTCATAGTGAGATGGTGTACTCATACTAACTGAGTGAAGTAAGATTGTACTTTCCTCTTGAATAAAGGTAATAATGTATGTTCCAACGGTAGGTTCTGTGTTGAAAATGCTTCAAAGATTGGATACGCTAAACTTTTTGTGTCTGAATACTCACGGATAACTTCTGTGAATTTTTTATCGTGACCCTTGTATATTAAATTGAAATCTATTTTAGTATCGTGTTTTTTATTGGATAGTTGTTCAAACTTTCCTTCCCACACATAAACCTCTTTGTTAAACAAATCTTGATATACCACATATGAATTGTTAAGTAATAGATTCTTTTTGTTCTTTCTTAATTTAATTGATGTTGACTGGTAAGATAATTCCCATATTCCTTTACAGATTGTAAAATATTGAAGTAGTTTTTCTTGTGAGTACTCAAGTATTTGTTTAATCTCATCTAACTCAGTGGTTGTAAATTTCTTTCTTGTCTTTTTTGATTTGAGTTCATATAACATAATCTCATCATCAATGGAATTTAATTCCTTATTAATAAAAACATATTTGTTTGATTTAAGAAAACTTCCAATGGATGCCATGTGAAGCGATATCTCAGTAAAGAACGGATAAATTTCACCTCTTGATAAAGCATCCTCCACTTTCATCAAAAACGAATTTAATACATATTCCTTGTGCTCAAAATCAATTGGGTCTTTTAAAAACCAATCTGAGGGGAGTATAAATTTTATTTGTTTTTTGTCTTCCATAAACTAATAATAAAAAAGGTTTATGGATTATGAATACTAAAGATTAATGAAAGTCGCCATCATAGAAAATGTAGTACGTTTCACCTTCAAAAGATACACTTTCTTCACTTCCGTCATAGTTATTCAAAATTGTACCATATCCATCAGCATCAACAACCGCTTGAGCAAAATCATCTTCATCAATAAAACCATTACTTGTTGCCCATTCACTAAAGTCATTACCACCCAAATAATTTTCATAAAAATCTTTAGCGTCATATCTATGTTCAGATATTTTATCTGCAACTATAGAATCTAACTTATACTCATCATACTCACCATCTGGGTCATCTTCAATTTCTTCAATTTCATTATTTGCCTCATCAATCTCATCACCCATTCTGTCATATTCATCACTATAATCTTCATCTTCATCATCTAAACTATCCCTTTCAGACTCTAAATTTAAAACCATTTGTTTTAATTCTACAATTCTGGCTTCTTGACTACGGCTCAATTCTTTATCACTATCATCTAAATAAACTTCAGGATTATTGTAAACATCCTCTTCAAAAAAATCTTTTAAATATACCCTAAAACTATCATCATCAAAATGTTCCATTACAAATGATTCATTATAACCATCATATCCTACATCATCCAACATATCTTTTACATATCTCACGGCTTCTCTTTCAGTATCATCAGAATCACCAACTTTCCATCTACCTTGAAATTCTGTTGTTGTAAATTCTTTTAAAACATAATCACCAGTAGGTAACATATTATACACATCCATCTTGGCGTCTAATTCGGTTAACTCATCTTCCAACTCACTTATTTCATCCAACAAATCTCCTCTAACTTCTTCGTCATTATCATATTCCGCTTGAAGTCTGGTAATTTCATTTTCAATTCTTGCAATTTCACTTTTATCTTCAGGTGTTTTTTCTTCAATTGTTCCTTCACTAATTAAAAAGTTAAAAAGAGCGTGAGCACAAGAACCCATATCACCTTGAGATAAATTATCTAAACTCCACTCATCATCTTCTCTTCTTTGATTAGCAGATTCAATTAAACCATTTTCAACTCTTTGTTGTTCTACTCTTGCTAATCTTTTTCTTTCAATCGCAAGCGTTTCTTTATCACCCCAAATTTCAAGTTCCTTGGCATATTTCTCTCTGATATATAAATCAATGTATTGTTTTATACGAGCAAGTTCATTTGTTCCCATAATCCAACCACTGGTGAATTTATCGTCAGGAGCATCAAAATAAGATTCATCACCATCAAACTTTTTCAATAACGCAACTTTGTAGAATCTATCAGATGTTGCTTTTGTTTTATCTAAGATATAAAACAATTTCCCATCCTTCATATAGTTGTTAAAGTGTGTATTGTCAGCACTTGATGCTGTACACCATTTGGTACCAGCACCATAATAACAAGACGCTGTGGTTGTAAGTGGTGCGACAACGGTAAATTGGTCATTTTCAAAAACAATGTCCGCACCTTCAATAGATTTTACCGTTCTTCTTATTCTAGTTTCATATTCTTCAATCGCAGAATATAACTCAGCAAATGTTTTGTATTGATTAATATCTTTGATTTGTAAATTGGGACCGATAGATACAAACTTCTTTAAAGTGTCTTTTATTTTTTCATCTAATAATCCACCAGCAATTGTTGGAGGTAATGCTCTACCTAAGAAAGTCAAAAACTTTGAACCATTTGGAATTTCATTAACCATCTTAATAATGGCATCTAACTTTTCAGGAGAAAACTTTTTCCCGTAAGTTGTTTTGAAGTCTTCTTCTCTTCCCTCTAATAACAAATTAATAAATTTCATTATTCAATTTACTATAAATATTAATAAACTTGTAATATACACACAAACTTAATAAACAGATTGTATTAAACAACTATTTATGTATAATAAACCTTAATAATATAAAACCATGGGATGCGGATGTAAAAACAACGGTATAGTGCAACAACCACAAGCACAACCACAGGGTCAACCAATTAACAGAACACAGAACCAAAGTCAAACGATTCAACAGTCAATTAAAAAGACGGTTCAAAAGTATTACAATCAAAAAAAATAATACTCTTTAATATGGGAAGTGAAAACTTCCCATTTTTTTTGTATTTATATTACTATGGAAGATAAAATATCAGCCTTAATAGATAAATTTTATGATAATCCGTCTGGTGTTGCCAAAAACTTTGGTGGACCAGAACAATTCATAAAATTTGTTTTAACAAAAGGTAATCCTGAAGAACATTATTTGGACCCAAAAAATCAATTCTTCTATGATGAAGGATTACAAGACTTATTGATTTGGGAACAATACCAATCCACACCTAATAAACTTGAGTATCTTAAACGTTTTATTAGTGATTTTTTAGAAAGTGATTTGGTTGTTGAAAATGATAGAATTATTTGGTTAATAGATAAAGATGATTTATTGATGGTTTTTGATGATAGGGGTAGAGATGGTACCGCTAAATATGCTGCTGAAATGGTATTTAACGAGGATTATAATGAACATTTTAATGATGTTATAGATGATTTTTATAATGATTGTGTAAGAACATTAAACGACAAAAATGAAATTTTATTGGCAAATAAAATTGTTTCTGAATTACCACCATTAACTTCAGAGGATATTGAACAAACATCATTTTTAGAAGAGCTTTGGGAGATTGAAGGTCAAAGTGGTTTTTTAAGTATTACTTCCGATAATATTTCAGAATTATTGGGGGACAATGAAACAACCGACTATATTATAACTAATTTTTTTCCTGATTTAAAAAATGATATGATGAATGCTTACCATAACGCATTTAACACAGCATATGAAGATGAATTATCCAAAGAAGTTTATAGCAATTTAGAAGGGTTTTTTGGTGATTCAGGTAAGATGGTTAATGTAGGTACCAATCGTGCCGGAAATGATATTTGGACTTACGCAATTGATGTAACCAACACATTTGATTATTTATTCAAAGAATTTTTTATGAATTGGAGCAACCATTACAACCCAATTGAATATTATGGTTCTTTCAAGGAAATGTTAAACCAATTATTTGATGATGGTCTTAACAAAATTGACTTTACCATTCCTGATTATCCAGATTCAGATGAAATTGAAAGTGCGTATAACGAATACGTTGAAATTTAATTAACCCTTTATACTATCAAATTAAATTCATAAGTTTTAACCAATATGAATTTAATCAACCCCGATTCTATAGAAGGAATTATTAATCATTTTGCAAATCATTTATTAGAACAAGTTGGTGATAACTTAATTAACGAGAACACCTTCCAAGTATCATATTATTTTCCATCCATTATGGTTGTGTCAGGTTCAATTACATCTGATAATGAATTCTTTAATCTACCAAAACAATTTGAAATCTTTAAGGAAAAATACAAATATGAATTTCCAAGTACGAAATTAAGATTCATTGATAATATCAGATACAACACATCATCATCATACAATCAAAATTGGCACAGGTTCTACAATACCCCAAGACCGTTGTATAATGAATATCAACTCAGTACATACATTGAGAAAGATTATAGGTCAATGAAGTCAAGTGCTATTGTTAGTATTGGTGAAGACTATTCAAACGTATCCACATTCTTTTTTGATGATAATCGTTTAACATATCTTTCAAATTCCACACATCATAGTCAATACCCACACGGTTATTCAAAAGAATTAAGAAAGAAATTATACTCAATGGAGTTTATTGCCTACAACATGTTCAGGGTATCTAAATCAAAAGTGATGGACATCCATACTTGGGGTGAAACACCTGAAACATTTACAATGAATGATAATATGTTCAAAATAAGAACAAACTCAAGATGGAGCAATGAAAAATTGTCATCAGTTGCACTTGATGTTTTATGTGATTATAACATCAATGAAGCAATTGAAGACTACGATATTAATGATGATTTGTTTCTACCAATAGCCGACAAGCCATGGAATGAACATTATAAGATGGATGAATTAATTCTATTTTAATAAGTTTCGTAACAAATACTATATACTATTTGTTACGAAATCCCTTCAACTGAATGACCAGTTAAGCAATTTGTTCCTGAATAAGAGTAATCGCTTCTTCCAACTCTTGAAAGTCCCTGTCAGGTGCATAAAACTTAGCATCTGTTGTACCTTCCTCAATAATCATTATTGCCGGTACATATTCATTATCAGTTACTTTAACAAACAAACTATATTCTTCTTCGTTTTCATTAATATCCGCTTCAATATATTCAATACCCTCTTTGGTTAACATATCTTTGAAGTCAGTACAATGTGGACATCCATCCATCGTGAAAACTAAAACGTGTTTCATTAATTTAAGAAACTATCAAATTCAGATTCTTGTAGGATACCTGTATGAGATTTAACTACTGAAGAACCTTCATAAAGTTTAAGTGTTGGTACACTACGGACGTTTTGTTCTAATGTAAATTTAATGTCAGAATCTACATCAAATTTGTAAATTGGAACACCCAATTTGTCACCACTTGTTTCCAAGATACGACCTAACATTTTGCATGGTCCACACCATTTGGCAAAATAATCAATTATGAATCTCTCACCAGATTCCATCTTCTCTCTTAGTTGTTCAACTGTTAGTTCTTGCATTTTGTTTTTTCTTTAGTCTTGTTATAAAAAATACAACCTCGTCATATTGTTCAGGTTTAAAGTGTATCTTTAAACTATAAAATGATGGGTTAATTTGTTTTATATAAATATAGAAAGATGCACTTGTTTCGTAAATACCTTTGACAATATTTCCAGTGGATGTAACGTCAAAGTATATTGGTTTCATTTTGAAAATTTCATCCACAACGGTAAGTTCCCCCACCTCAATTTCGGATAGGGGAACTCCATTTTCTTTTTCAAGATGTAGGATTACTCTTTCTATTTTATTGGGGTAATCCATTAACCTTGACCGCGATACGCTTTTTTATAATTTTTGGATTGTTTGTGTTTGGATGTCTTTGTTTTTGCTTGGACACCAGGACGAGACACTTTTGCCTTTTCTTTGTACTTCAATGAGTAACTTGAGGTTGATTTTACGGGTTTCTTAGCCATTTCTTATATGTTTTATATTGTTAGATTGTTATACAAAGATACTGATAATTTTTAGAAATCCAAATCAAACATCAGAATATTTTGTAAATATTCTTCATTGGTTATTTCTGAATTGTCATTTGTGTCTGTAATACCATCCTGTAGTATTCTATATTCACTCATAGAATTTTTAACCACATTATATTTGATGGTTTCTGTTTGTGTTGTTTTTGTCATTTTGAAATCTTCAAACTTAAAATGTTTGACAGCCAACATAACTTGATTATCAAGTTCTTCAAGTGCGAAGTTCCATTTGGAATCCAAATTTTTATTAAACCTTCCAAGACTTTGTTTTCTTTCAAATTTTGAATTAGAGTAATTCCATCGGTATTCAATAGTTGCTCTTTCTTTTGATTCAGAACTACCTTCCCTTAACGATATAATAAAACAGTGTATGTTTTTATGATAAGTTTTAACACAATTTGATTGATATTCTGATTCGTCAAAATATTCGTATTGTTTTGTAAACAAAATTGGATAATATACACCACCTTGAGGTGTGGCTATTTCTTTACCTATACCATCGAAGAATCGTTGTGAGTATATTCTATTCCATTCACCATCTTTATGAAGAGATATTTTATTTGAAAATTCTATGTGTTCAACTGTAAACTCATTATTAGTTTTACTTTTCCATACAACATCTTCATTATATCGTAATTTCAATGTAAGATAAAATTTAATGTGGTCCATAAAGGTATAGACACTACCACCATTCATAATAGAATTAACAAGACATGTATAAAGATTAATTCTTTCTTTATTAGTAATGTGTTTGTTTAAAAGTCTGGTATAATTTCTTACATCAAAATAATCTTTGTACTGAAACAATTCTAAAATTTCATTATCAGGTCGTGATTTAAGATATTTTGGTGGAACAATATTTTGAACAAAATTAATAACATTTGAATTAATAGTATTCACCAAATGTAAAACACGATGGAATTTTTTACCACTTAAATCATATTTTTTTTCCGCAGCCTCAATCAAGTTAAAATGTGATTTTCTTAACTGTTTCATTGTCATACTTTCCCCATTGTTAAAAAATGCCAAATAATTGTTGGGTACTACAACATTGTGTAATGTAAGATAGTTTGTTATAAGTAAGTTGTTGGGACTAAATTTTCCATCTTTAGTTATGTCAATGTCATGACCAAAAACTTTATTAAAAAAAGTACTGGAATAATTTATAAATAACCTTTCACCATCATCAGGGAAATGTGTCTTACATAGGGCAGATAATCTACTAAAAAAATCAGTAATCATACCATTCCAAGCGTTAGACCTGACATATGATTGATTACCCTTGTTGTATTTTGTACCAACATATACAATTTTAGTTTTTTTATTAAAAGTTAAGAACTCAACTCTTTTATTGGTAACAAAATAATGTTTCCCTTCATTTCTATACTTCACATAGTAATACGCCTTTAAACTTACTTTATCTTCACTATCTTCTAATACTAATGTAACTCTATTAAGATGAATATGCCATAACTTATTTCCATAGTTCTCTAAATAAGTTTCTTTTTCAATTGTATTTACACGACCATCAGGTCTAAAAAAATAACGTTTTTTCTTACCATCACGATTCATACTCTGAGCCAATTCAAAATCTCTTTGTATATCACAATGGTCATGGAATTTTCTACCATGAAATTCTTCAAACACATTTTTTAATAGTGGTTCCATATTCACAAAGATAATAAAAAAATTAGTTTAAACCAACCAAACCAAAGCCAGTTTCCATAAATGGTGACTTTTTTACTTTAACATCAATTTTGTGTGTTTCATTGAATAATTCAAAAATTAAATCCACCATTTCTTTTCGGGTCAATTCAACTTCATCACCCTTGTCAGCATGTTCATAAACCTTGACTTTAATCTTGTCATAGAATTTGTCTTTGCTCATTTCACCAATCAATATTTTTAATTGGTCAGGATTGACATCAAAGAAATGAAAAATTTGTTTTAAATAGATTTCAACATCTACATTCATAAACATTAATTTTGAACGAACCAAACATCACCACCATTTTCAACAAAACGTTGTTGAAGTCTTTCAGGTATTTTCAAATCGGAGTTACTTCCTTTAACAGACAACGCAATCAAATTTGGAAGGTCAGCAATCCATTCAGGAAGTTCTTTCAAATTAGGGTTGTTTGGAAGTGATAAGAACTCAAGGTTCTTAAGGTCTTTCAATTCATCAGGAACTTTACTCAAACCGTTTTCAACGTAGAACGTTTGAAGGTTTTTCAAGTTAGCCAACTCTTTAGGGAATAATAAATCCAAAGACTCTCTTGAAGTGTTTGTGAAATCTATTCTTTCAGTTTGTGGGTCAATGTTCTTGAATAATTCATCCCAACCATACAAGGCAACATACTTAGATGAAGCATCTCTTGGGTAATCAATAACCAATTCTTTACCTGACTTGGCGTCTTTAGATAAACCTTTTACAAATTCAGGTTTGAAGTAATTTTTCAACTCTTTCATTGGTCCGTTCAATAATTGAACCAAATCTTGTTGACGGTCATGAACATCCATAAACTGATTAGATGGGAAGTGGAACTGATATCTTTCAGCAGGAAGACCAGATACATCACCACGTTTTCCTTCAGTAGTATTAGGAATAATAACATATAAAGGACCATCTTTAATGTAACGGTCAAACCAACTTAAACCAGGTGCTGATGTACACCATCTTGTTTCACCTTTACTTGGTTCCAACTGGTTACCACCATAGAAACAAGCCGCGTCTTTACCCAACTGACCTTTGTCTTCAACTTTAGCAATTGTCCATTCAGGTCCACGGAATACAATCTCTCCACCTGGATGCTCATAAGTTTGAGAAGCAATTTTCTTTTCCTCCTTTGATGCTTTGGTTTTTTCCATTGAGAAATCTTTAACCAAATCGTAAAGTTTTTCAGGTGTTAATTTATTAATATCTCTTAATTCTGAAGGTATTTTACCCTTATGTCTGTCGAACTTTTGTAAGTCACCAGTAATTTTATAAAGGTCTTCCATGAATTGAGATTTCATCATTTTTGCAGCATTTGCAGCCACTTTATCTGATAAATCAAGGAATTGACCTTCCTCATCTTTTGGACGTTGGTTAAGGTAAGTTTTGATTATCCATTGAGCGTATGGTCCAACTTTTTTAACAACAGAAAAGTCACCACTAAAACTGTCTACATCAACACCTTCAGTAACTTTTGTCTGTGGGTCAGCTATAACCAACGCAAATAACTCCTGAGGAGTTAACAAAGGTTTCTTACCCTTTTCGGCTTTAGTAAGCTTGTCCGCCAAGACATCCATTCTTGACTGTTCAACAATAACCCTTCTTAATAAATCTTGAAATCTCATTTCGGTATCTTTTGTCATATAAATATCTATAAATTGTGGTTTTTTTAATAATTCATTATTAAAAGTTCTTGACCCATGTTCTGTGTCTTACCTTTGGTCGCTGAAGCCGCCTTAGCGAACTCCTTCATTTCCCATTTGTAAGTTTCTTTTGGATACCACAAAGATAGTAAATCAAAGTCATAATATGACAAAGAAAATTTTCCACTTATTGATGTTAACTTGTCAGCAAGTCTTTTGTGGTCGTCCACATCAAAGTCGTGATTAGAATAATAGTTCTCTGTTTTCCAATATGGAGGGTCAACATAGAAGTATGTTGTAGGACTATCAAACTCATCAATTACATTACCAAAGTCCCCCAACCTGAAATGTGATATTCTATTGAAATGTTCAACCCAATCAGGTTTTGATAACTTATCCCTGAACGTCAAGAACTTTGATTTGTACTTACCCTTAAGGTCAATGAACCCTGATGTTTCAGGTCGTGAACCACTGAAGATTGATGTAAGAATGTAAGCATACTTGGCTGCCACATCATAGTCAGGATAGTTAATCGTAAACCCCGTAGCAAACAACTCTTTCTGAAACAAATTAAATTGTTCTTTATAGATACTCGGAGTGTCCTCAACACCCCTTTCCTGACATGGAATACTATTCACTGCGTTTAATAGAACTGAAGGGTTCTGAAGACACAAGAATAGGTTGTAATTCAATGGATTGAAGTCATTGTATACCACTCGTTTAAGATTTGGGTATTTACTCAAATCCATATTGAAGAAACACCAAAACATTCCACCGAATGTTTCAACATATGTTTCCATATCGGTTGGATAGTAATCCTTAATCCACTTACCGATTTTTGATTTTCCGCCTATGTAACTTAACATACAACAAATATAAGAAAGTTTTACCTAAAAAGCAAATGTTTACAAGAAATATTTATTGTAATATATTAGAACTATGGGATGTCAAACTTGTAAAGAAAAAGGTGAAAGTAAAATTAACTGGATGGTAGTACTTGCCGTTGAGGTATTAATTGTGTCAGTTTATGGACACGTTAAATTATTTGAGGTTCTTTCTACCCTCTTTTAAATTTAACAATATTTTTCACATACATATCCCCAACTCTTTCTCTTCTAAAACCTTTTCCTCTAACCCTCATTGGTGTTGATGTATCAAACACTTCAGGGTATTTGATTGATATTTTTCCGTCAGGGTGTGGTATTTCAATACTTTCTTTTTGTAACCCTTCAAAATCAACAATATTAATATAAATCAAATCATCACCAAGTTTCTCCCAATCGGGATGTTTAACCATATTGACTTTTATTAATAAGTTTCCGTAATTTCCATTATGGAAATCACCAGCGTTTTCCATTCTATAATATTCACCATCATCTATTCCGTGATTTAGATTAATTTTAAGATTTTTAAATTCACCTACTGTTGACCTTCCTCCACACTGAAAACAAGCTTTAATTAACATGGTACCTTTACCTTGACATATGGGACAAACATTCCTAATGACTTGTGTAAATAAACCATTTCCAACCTGTTGTACAATCTGACCAGTACCACGACAATTGGTACACGTGGTGCGGTCACCACCAGTTCCATTACAAGGTTGACACCCAATCTCTCGTCTGTAGTTTATTTCTTTCTCAGAACCCAAATAAGACTCAATTGGTGTAACATCAATTGATATGATTTTTTCAGGTGCTTTAGGTTTTCTTTGTTGTCCCTCAAAAGGATTTCCATTGAAACCCATTTGACTTAAGAAGTCTTCAAATCCCATTCCACCAGGTCCACCAGTACCAAACATGCTTGACATAGGGTTATCATACTTTTGTTTTTTGTCAGGACTACTTAAGGTATCGTAAGCCTCAGCAATCTCTTTAAACTTTTCCTCACCATCAGGGTTTACATCTGGATGAAATTGTTTACTTAATTTCCTATATGCTTTTTTGATTTCGTCAGGGGATGCATTTTTATCAACACCTAATATACCGTAATAATCTTTCATGAACTACCTTGTTGTTTTGTTTAAAAATAAGTCAAAGAAAAGGATAATCAATAAATTTATGACTTCCAAAAAAGCGTCTGACTTTTATAAAAATTTATTGGATGAAAACGAAGATATAATCTTTGATACCAAAACACAAAATGGTAGTCCAGTTAAGTACGAATTGGCTCTCCTTGAAAAGAAAGGTAATCAACTATTTCCTATATACACCAAAGATGAATACGGTAGAAATGTTAAATTGGAATTTGATAATGATGAATATAACATCATTAAAATATCAGAATACAGGGAACCTGAACTCATTCACGATTACCAAACAAAAAACAAAATTAATGTTAATACGTTCTTAAGTAAGTATTTGTCTAAACAAGGTGTTAAGATGGTATCTAAATTGAATAACAAGATTATTGTTCAGAATGAAGAGGACATTAATTTGTTTGTTCTTAAATCTGATAATGACGCATTAAGATTCATTGAAAGTTTAACTGAAAGATTTGTTAAATTAAAAAGGGGTGACTGTATGTTTGTAAATGACTCATCAGGACCTCAAAAGAAATATTTGTATAATTTACTTGAAGAAAAAGGTTTCAATAAAGATTTCCTTTATAGAAAGGAAACCACTTATTCTGTGGGTTCTTCCAATTTATTTAAAATGTAAATAAATTCTACATTAGAAATATCAATCTTAAATTTTTCGTTTTTTCTATCAATTTCTCTAAACATACTCAAAGTTGATAGATACTCTTCCTTATCTAATTCAAATATAATTGTAGCCTTACCACGGTATATATCAGTAACTCTATCGGCAATTTCCGCTAAATCACTTAAAACCCCAAACTCTTTTTTATTCTCGTCCATAATGTATATTTTTTAATTACGATAATATCTTCTTTCTTCAAACCTTTTATAGAATTAATCATTTGTTGTTTGTAGTTGTCAACAAATACTTTGTCTTTGGCTTGTTCTTTTTTTAACCAATCATCTTCAATTTTCAACTTCTTGCTCATCTTTCAACAAATGGTCTAATTCATCCATATCATCATGTTCAAGATTAATTTTCAATCCTTTGAGTTCATCTAAACTTGATGTTTTAAATATTTCTTTTAACTCCATAACTTTGGATTTAAGTAGTCTTTCTTTCTCTTCTCTTTCAAGGTTGTGGTTAATAAGTTCGGCAATTACTTCAACCATATGATTAAAGTCATCATTTAATTGACTAACAAAGATTAAAAAATAACCTTCACCAGTATATTTTTCATTTTGTTCAACCTGTGCTTTTTGTAAAATTTCATTTGGAAACTCCCAAGTCTTCGGGAAAATCAACTCAACACTAACATAAGTTTTTAGTTTTCTTATGCCGTGAAAATATGGGAATAAATATTGTAATACTTCTTGGAATGTCATGATAAAATGTATGTGATTAAATATGATAATGCGATGGCGTTAATTAAGCGGTCCTTATCAGTCATTACAAATTTAGTAGGGACTGACAAGGCTAACGCGAAATTGGTTAATGTTCTCATAAGTATTAAAGATGAGAATACAGATAGAAATAATAATATAGGTACTATATTAATCATTCTGTTTTTTGTTTTCAAGGATTTCACCTCTTAGTTGTTGCAAAAGCGCTTTCATATCTTGAGAAAGTTTACGAGCTCTTGTACCCGCACTTTTGTTACCTTTGAAGAATTTTGTAGTATCTACAGAAAGTTCTTCCATTAAGACTTTAAGTTGTTCTAATGTTTCCATGTTTTTTTTTAAATTTAATTAAATCATAATTTTTTATTGCTGGTAGTAAATAAAATAAAGGTTTTTTTATACTAAGTTTTTATTTAAAAGTTTGTAAATGTCTGTTACCATATCCAAATCTGATTTAGTATAAACTTTTGTTTCGTCAAATAACTCATCAAAAAATTTATTAATGTTTTCAGATATTGTTTTATTATCAGGGTTATAAAATAAATCCTCATAAAAATTCTGATAATACTCTTTATGGTCACCATTAGTTTTGAACCTAATATTTTCTTTAGCAAAATTTTCCACTGTCTTGGACCAGCACCAATCAAAGTGTGAATTTTTTTCTTCTTGGGATAATAAAACTCTGGTTTCAGTTGCATCTTCGGGTTCATTACCCAAATAGGTTTCTTTTATTAAAGAATCCAAACTAAACGTAAAATCTGCAAATAATTCACGTTTCTCATAAATCATATTGTTCATGTTGAACCAAACTTCAACATCTTCCCGAGTTACAGGCTTCATCATCCAAGAATAAAAATTCTCCATAGAAAGGTATCTATGGAGAATATAAGTATAATCTTTATTAAATGTATATTATTGAGTTTTTTTCTTGTAACCCAAAAGATGTTTCATTTTGTCCATCTCTTCGTTAATCAATTTACTCTTTTTGTTATCAGATTCGCCAAGTTTATTGAAAAGGCTATCCAAAGAATTATTGTGAGTTTCTTCACCCGCTTGGTCAACTGGTTGTGGTACTCTATTATAAGACCTATTCTTTTCTGCTCCGTATAAGTTTTTCTTTCTCTTAGCATTAATCTTCTTACCTAAACCTGTATCAATAGCGTTTCCACCAGCTCCGTTTCCTGTCTTAGAAGAACCTTCAATGTTCGCCTTTAACCAATCTTCATTTGGTTTAATCTCATCGTATTGTAAGTTTTCCATACCAGGTGAATAAGCAAAGTTCTCAATGTATTCCTCAACAGCACTTGATGGTGTGTATGCCTTCTTAGTCATTTTAGCTAACTCACCATTACCTTTTGGAAATTGTGTTGGGTTTGCATCGTACTTACCTTTAGAAGCATCTTTTAAATAAGTCTGCATTTTTTTAGTAACAGATTTAATATAATCATCATTTTCAGTCTTTGATGATTTTAATGATTTGTTAGTTACAGGAACCGTAGTCTGTTCGTTAACAATTTTTTCAATCAAATCAATAAGTTCATCCTCTGTAAGTTGAATTGATTCTTTTACAGGATATGTTTTACCATCAACCTCAAAAGATTTATCACCACTTTTTTTAGCGTTTGCTAAAGCTCCCGAAAATTCATTACCCTCTTCCATTTCCCCATCTTCTGAGTCTTTTGGGTCTTTGTCAAATCTACCTTGACCAGGTCCAACATAGTGCCAACCTCTAATATCGTCATAATCATATCCTATATTTCCTAAATATGGATTTTCTTTTTTATCTTTTTCACGAGCAACTTCAGGGTCTTCCTTTTTACCAAACATTTTCTTGAACATGTTTTCATCAACTTCACCCTCACTGAATTCTTTAGATACTTTTCTTTCGTATTTGTCACCAACATTTTTTACTTTGTGTGGTGTTTTAATTTGTTTTTCGTAATCAGCATTTGGTAACATATCATCATAACTTAAATCATCATCAGTCGCTGTATCACCAAATGAATATTCATTGATGTCTTCTTTAACGAATTTAGTACCTCTATATAAAGGTTCGTTCTTAGATAATTTGTTTGCCTCAGACCATCCTTGACCATCACTTTTATCATCCCAATTTTCATCAACATCACCTGAAACAATCTCACCATGTTCAAATCCTGCTTGTGTTTTTGATTTTTGTTTCTTACTTCTTAATTTTTCAAAATCAGCTGCGGTTATTTTACCTTTTGGTTCTGCAACATCAATTTTTTTCTGACCACCATGAAGTGATTCTGTAATGCCATTTTTAGCTTTGTTAAGTATATTATCAGCTTTAAAACTAATTGCTTCAGCTAAAACTTTTGATACTATTTCATCAATATGTGTTTCAATGTTTCTCATTGTAATTTTATTTATAAATACTTTATTATTTTTGTTTAATTGTCTTTAACTCTAATTCGTGTTGAATTATTGCTTTGATTACGTTTTCATGAATTCCCATTTTTTTAGATAAATTAGTAATTGATTCTTTAACTAACTTATTTTCATATAATTTTAGCGCATTAATATCGCCTTGATTACAATATGGAAACGTTTGGCATTTCTTTTTTATTTGTACAAATTTACCACCAGGTATTTGAGTTTTAGACGCTCCTCTCCAATTCTTTTTATTTGGTGCCACCCAACCTGGTGTTGAGTATTGTCCTGATGATGAAGAACTTGTTGCTTCAGTTGTTTCACCACCCTCTATACTTTCCTGAACTTTAGTAACAGGGTCCTTTGGAGTTGCAAGAGAGAATAAAGGTGCTGAGTATTGTCCTGAAGATGCTGTGCTAGTGGCTTCAACGGCTTCTTTTTTCTTTTTTCCTTGACAATGAGCCTTTTGACTAAACCCTTTTGGATTACTGCAGTCAATACTACTTTTATATTTTTGACTCCATTTTTCGTCAATTTCAGTTTCTTCTCCTACAGATTTTTTAAAATTATTAAGTTGCTTTGAAGTCTCTGATGTTTTATCAGAATTTCTTCTTAGTGAAGATTCAACACTACTTACCAATTTTTTAGTCATATTATCCATTACGCATTTTTTAATCTACCTTGCCACATACTTCTTTGTTGGTACATCATACCATAAAATTCTGTAAACATTTTTATGACCAAGTCTTTAATTTCTTTCTCACTCTTACCTCGTTTCATATCCTTTATGACAATATCCAACAATTTATCCTCAAATTGTTTTACTGTATTTGTCCCAATAAAATCTTTAATTTCTTTACGAACTAAAGTTTCAATTTCTTTTTTTTCTGGTGCGGTTAGTGCCATGTTTATAAATATCTTATAAGAACAATATTGATAGAATAACACTTAAAATACCACCACCAATTGCAATATTTTTTAATCTTTTTTGTTTATCCGCCTCACTTTTATAAAAATTACCTCTTTCTTCGTGTTCTGCATCAATTTTTTTAATCTGTTTTACATTATCTTCCAATAAAATAATTTCTTGATTTTTATTTAAAATAATTGTGTCTTGTTGATAATTGACACTATCTAACAAAGAAATTGAGTCTCTAGCAATTTTAAGTTGATTATAACAATAATCATATTTAACTTTTAATTTGAGCGCGTTCTTTAAAGCACTACATGGAACAATACAATTATCATTTGAAGGTGTTTGAGAATACACGGATGATATCATCATTAGACATATCATTAATAATATCCAATTCTTCTTTATACTTTTTTTCATAAAATTTAGATTTTTCATTTAATTTTGTTAATTTGTACGACAATTCACCAATTTTTTTTTGTCTATCACTATTTTCTAACCGTAATGAATCATAAAGTTTATTATTGTTTTCTACAATAAGACTTAAAGAATCAATTCTTTTTTGAAACGACTTCTCATCAAATTTTGATGGTATTTGTATTTTAGTCAGAATTAAAATTCCAATTAAAATAATAATAATTAGAATCCAAAAAATTTCTCTATTTTTCATTATTGGTCCTCTTCTGAAGTTTGAGTTTTTTTCCTAGCAGCCAATACTTTAGCCCATTTTGTTTTAAACTTTTGAAAGTATCCTTTAAGTTTTGTAATAAAATTTAAAAACTCATCATCAACTCTACTCATAGTACCATTTATGTAAACACCATTGTTTTCACCAATAGAGTAGAAAAATTCTAAATCTTGGTCAATAACTTTACCAGACCATTCAACTGATGTTGGGTATACATTTAATGGGTAAAAATCAACCATTTCAGAAACTTCATTTATAAACTCATCCATAGTTTCTTGGTAAGCTCTTTTTTCCTCAGTAGTAATTTCTAAATCACCTTTATTTTTACCATGCATTACTAACACACCACCTGATACACGATAGGCTTGTTGTTTATCTTCTTTTGGGTTTGCAGACATTTCAAGTTCTTCTTCAGTATCAGCCGCTAAATTAGGTCTTGGACTACCTAAAGTATTACTAGCACTTTCATAACCTTCAGAACCTTGTTCAGTAAGTAATCCACTTTTTTTCAAAGTATTTCTAACTTCATTTAATAAGGTGTCATCACCTCTCATTGCTCTTGATGATTCCAAGAGTTTTTTTATTTCATCATACGAGTTGCTCATTTTTAATATATGTTGTAAATTTTTCAAAATTAAATGCCGGACTTACATCGGTATATATTGTTTCAAAGTTACTTTTGGATACAATCCCACCTAACTTATCTACGTTATCTATCTTTGTATTATGACCAATACACTTTTTTTCTATTTTATGTTCTGTTACTAATTTTATACAAAGTTCAGCCGCGGATTGCATTTGAATCTCTGTGTAAGGTTCCCATAAAAAGTAATCTCTCCATTTCTTTTCATAAGCACTTCCTTTATAAATATTACCAATCCAGTTAGTGTAATAATCTTTTAACGGAACTTTTTCTAACCAACCAAGATTTTCAAAGGAAACTATAATTGAGTTTCTATTAAAATTAGGTTCAGTAAAATAATTTGAGTAGGCTTCATCAGAAAGAGTTTGAATTATCTTTCCATCTTTAGTCACAATATAATGTGGAACTCGTTTAAACTTACCGTTCATTCTATACTTAAGGGACGTTAAGTATTCCTCAACGTCCCTTCCAGTATTTGTCAAAATAATTTGTTTTTTCTTTTTCTGTTTACCAGAAATATTTGGTGAAAGTCTTTCAACCGTATTAACCATTTTTTGTATAAATTAACCTTTTAATCTGTCCTTGAGTTCCTTCTTCGGTCACAACTTCTTCGTCATCAACAAAATACTTTGTAGTTTCGGTTGTTTCAATAAGTTCTTCAATTTTAGATTTTTCCTCAAGATTTTTTAATGCTTCTTCTAAACGCACCAAATCTTCAGGTGTTGGGTTTATTTTTTCTTCAACTTGTTCAGCTTCCATCATACCAGCTTTTTTACTCAACTCAATAAGTTCTTCATCTGTCAACACTACCTTATCTTCGTTGGTTTGAATCTTTGAAGAGTATACTATTAACATATGTGCAAATGTTAAAGAAATAAAGGGTATTAGGCCACCTGTTAAAAATGCTAATATTCTTCTATGAGAAACAATGTCAGTAGGTTCAACACCTAAAGGTTCTAATAAACTTGAAATCATATCAATCCAGTTTTTAAAATCAGTACTATTAGGTACAATATGTGAGTAAGAATAAAAGAAATTACCAACAAATTGAATTAATGTTACGATTCCAAATGGGATGTAAATAAATTTACCAAATTTAGCCGAAATACCAGCCAATGCTGCAAGTGCTGCAATCTCTACAGCAACTGATAAATAAATCGCCCAACTCAACGGGTTTGCCATTGAATAAAAGGTTGTTACGTGTGAAATAGACACAAACGCAACTAATAGAATTGGAATTAAAAAACTTCCAACAATAATATTATTTAAATTTGATTGTAACCACTTTTTCATTTCACTTGTTTAATTTTTCAATCTCTTTATCAATTTCAGTTTGTCTTTGGACATCCAACATTTTTCTGTCGGTAGCCTGAATCATTCTTTTTTCTGATTTCAAACCTTCAATTTGTAAATCTTTTTTAGTTGGTAGGTTATTTAAAACCTGTCTTTGAGATTCAACTTCTTTTCTCAATTTAGTTACTTCTGAGTTAGTACCACATCCTTTTAATAATAATAAAAGGAACAAAACAACCAAGATTTGTTGTTGGTATTTTTTTAATGTTTCTAAAAATTTCATAGTTTTTTTATTTTATAATTTAATAATAAATATCAATTACATGTATTCAAATAACTCAGCACTCTCATTTCTTAATTTACGTAGTGCTTTTTCTTTGATTTGACGTACTCTTTCTTTGGTCAAGTTGAAGTCATTACCTATATCTTCAAGGGTTCTTGTCTGACCTGAGATACCAAAATAATCTTCTACGATTGCTCTCTCACGCTCATCCAAGATTCTCATGATACCAGTCAACTTTTCCTTCAGGACATCTTTAGAGTTGAATACTTCGTCAGGCATTGATGTGTTTTGGTCAGCAATCATATCCAACAATGTATCACCTTCATCGTTGATTTGTTTTTCAAGGTTAACAATAGATGGTAGTGATGTAAACTTATCTGATAGTTCACCACCATTACGGTCAATCAGTTTCTTCTCCTTGAATAGTTCTTGTACAACATTTACTGGTAGACGGATAGTACGAGCATGTTCGTTAAGAGACTGTAAGATAGATTGACGAATCCACCACACGGCATATGATATGAAACGAAGTTTTTTGGTCCAATCAAAGTTTTTGATTGCCTTCAAAAGACCAACGTTACCCTCAGCTACCAAGTCAGACAATTCAAGTCCTTGGTTTTGATATTGTTTGGCTACGGTAATAACAAATCGTAGGTTACCTTCCAACAACTCCTTATATATTCGTTCACGCTCTCTTTCGGTTAAATCATTGCCGCAGATACGTTCAGACAATAAACGTTCACGCTCAACGGTCATAACCTTGAGTTTACGGATGTCTTTTAAATAGCTTGAAATTTCGTCTTGGTTGATAGGAATCTGTAGGTTTTTATCTTTCATAGTTCTTAGTTGTAGTTGTTAAGTATTGCTTTTTCTTGAATGGTCAACGAAGATACGCCTTTTTGGTGGATTTTTTCTAATATGTCATCCAAAGATGGTTCTTCTTCTTTAATCAAATACTTTTCTTTCAATAGTTGTACCAAATCATCGTCAATATCATCATCCTCGTCATCACCATAGTCAAATTCAAAATTAAATTCAATTCCACCTGTATTATCAATATTTTTTTCCAAAACACTTAAGTCAAATAAATGTTTAGCATCAACATCATCAAAATTTAATGACATTTTGTCAGGGAATTCCTGTAAAATATAAAAAAAGTTATATTCTTTACATAATTCAGCCATAAAAAGTTTTAATTCATCATATGGTACATCCGTATCAAAGTGGAGTACCATAGAGTTCATAATGAAAAGATATTTTAAATGTCCGTTCTGTATTGGTGTTAATGCTGACGCAAAATTTTCAAGTTCTTCCTTTGAATCAACGTCAACACCCATTAAAAAAGTTATATATCTCATATGTGTAGGATTATTATTCAAAGATACGATATTTATTTAAAAAACCAAACTCACATGTCAAATATAGTTCGTTTAACAGAATCACAATTAAAAGACTTAATTAAGTCTATTGTCACTGAAGCCAAGAAAGATGATAACTTCATCCAAAAAGCTGTAGCTAAATCAGAAAAAAAAGGAACCAAAGGTAAATTTGGTGAATGGTGTAAAGACAATGGCTTCGGTGAAGAAGTATCAATCAGATGTATTAACAAGGCTATGAAATCAGAAGATAGTGGTGTTGTTAAAATGGCCAACTTTGCAAAAAATATTGGCGGTTATAAAGGTGCTAAACATTAATTTATGAAAAAAGTAATCCTATCAGAAGGTGACCTGAAAAATCTAATCAGTAAGTCACTAAAAAAAACCTTATTAGAATCGGACTTTTCCGTTGAACCTAATGTTCCTGAAACAAGAAGAGAAACAGGTTTAAAAAATGTATTTGGAAGTTATTCCTCTGAAATACCAAATGATGTACTTAGATACATGAGAAAAAACCCAAGACTTATTATCAAAAGACTTATGGAACTTTACGGTGAAAAATTTTTTGATTATGTCGGAGAAGTATCAAGTGAAGTAAGAAATAAAGAATAATAAAAAACCCCCAACATAAGAAGGGGGTTTTTTTTATTGTGACACTTTAGAGATGTTGTCTTCTTTTTTAATCTTAACAATATTGTCAGACCAGTTAGATACCAACGGGTTGTGAGTAATAACGAATATCTTTTCAAAATATTCTTTAATTTTCGTAAAGAACTCCCCAACCATTTCAAGGTTATCATTTGATATCTTACCAAACACTTCATCGAACACAATAATATTTGGTTTTGGTAATGAACAAATCTTAGACAACACGGCTCTTAAGGCCAATGATGCAATTGTTTTTTCATAACCTGACCCTGATACCATCAGTTTTTCAATGCCGGTAGAGTTATCAATCATCACAAATTCCACTTCATTTTTATCAGAGATACGAACTTCTAATTTGAAGTAGGCGCTGTCCTGAAGTAATCTTTGTAATTCAGAGTTGATTAAAGGCATCATTGTCTTCATAATCATCTTAGTAATACCGTTCTTTCCAAATACTTCCAAGTAAATCTTATACAGACGTTCACGTTCAAATTCTTGTGCAATTTTTAAGATTGTTTCATTATTCTTTTCAATCTTCTTATTCAATGTTTCAATTTGAGCGATGTTACCACCTTTTTCTCTTTCCAACTTTGATTGTTCACCAGTCAATTCATTCAATCGTAAGGTTGCTCTTGTAAGAGTTTCTTCAATCTTTTTATTCTCTTCAATTTTGGTTTGTTGTTGAAAATATCTTTCTTGAATACTCTTTTGTTGTTCAATCTTAATATTAAATGATTCTATGGCAACTTCAATCTTTTCTTTGATGAGTTTGTTTCTCTCATATTCATCAAAGTCTTTCTTTAATTGTACGAACCCTTTTTCTTTTTCTGTTAACTCGGCAAGTTCTTTACCAAGTTCAGAACTCTTGGTTCTTAATCCATCAAGTTCGGCAAGTTTTGATGCCGTGATGGCTGCGTTCATCAAATCAATACCACAGTGTTCACATTTAATACCCCCCGATACTGTTTGTGATAATTTAACCAACTCAGATACATTGTGGTCAACACTTACCTTTGCTCGGTAAACTCTGTTAACCTCATCTTTAATTGCATCATGTTTGTCCTCGTGGTAGAATTGACTTGGTTCAACAACTTTGATTCCTTTTAACAAAACAACCTGTTCTTGTTTTTTGGTTTCAAGTTGTAGAACAGCCAAGTTCAAATCTTGTGGATTAAGAATTGCCAGTTCTTGGTCAATGTCCGCATGTCTTTTTGCAATCAAACTATCACGGTATTCAACCCCCTTTTGAAGTTTTTCATTTACCGTCATTATCTCACCTTCAATAAGAATGTTCCTGATATTGATGGTTGTGATTTGGTCCGTTGTGTTTTGATTGTCTTGATTCAACTGTTCTGTTGAATACACATTTGACATCATTGTCTTTGAGAATTGTGAGAACAATTCTTTGCCATTCTCTTCCTTCTTCTTCAAGAATTCAAGACCCAAGAAACGAGTTAGAACCTGACCACGAGCAGTGGGTTTGGATTCCAACAAGTCTTCCAAGTTTGCTGATGTTGTAAGAATTGTCATCAAGAAATCTTCTTGCTCACCGATGGATGTCTTAATAAACTTTTCAGTTTCCCTTCTCTGTTCACCAGTGAAATTCTGAAGTTGTCCATCAGCAAGTTTCTTGAAGAAGTCCAATTCGGTTTTAACATTCCATTCACCCGCTTTGGATAACTTCCTTTCAACGTTTCTTACAATTAGGTAATCTTCACCATCAATGTTGATTTCACCCCTTACAGACACTTTGTTCTTGTCCGTAAATCGGTTGAAGATTTCCTCAGCCTTTGTTGTCTTGGTTGTGGTATTAAAAAACAAGAACATAAGTAGGTCAACAGTCAACACCGTCTTTCCCCCAAAATTCGGTGGGTCTGACTCTACCACCGTGATACCATCACACTTGGTGAAATCTAAAACTTGGTTCTCACCGTAAGATAAAAAGTTACTAAACTCAATCTTCTTGATGAACCACTTTTTAAATGCTGTTACTTCTTCAGCCTCAGAAGCAATCTTGCTCTCCACCATGTTGTCAATGTTCAAAACACTTTCGGTGTAATGTTCATAGTTCTTTGATTTCAAGTACGATTTAATTAACTCAGATTGGTAGTTCTTGTCCATGATGTTAAAGGATACATCAATGGTTTGTTGTGTATCATCATCAACACTCTTAACTCTCGTTAGGACGTTCACATTGGTGGTGGCATACTTCTTTTGGAAATACGCCTTGACACTCTTAATCCTTTCTTGTGTGAAATTCTCGGGGGTGTCTTCCCATACTACCTGTACATAAGGGTTGTCTAAAACCCCTAATTCAATCTCTTTGCTCATAGTATAATTAAATGTTAAAGGTGGATTAAATAAATCAATCCTGTCCTTCTTGAATGGTGGTTTCGTCAGTCTCCGTTTCGCCACTTGTTTTTTCTTTATGTTCGGCAACTAATTGCTCAATTTGTTTTTTCATAACCTCTTGGTACATCTTCTGATACATCTTCTCAGCACCCTTCAGTTGGTTGTTTCTTGCTTGTACACGTTTTCTGTGGTCTTTGTCTCTTTTACCCATTTTCTTTTTTTGTTGTTTGTTTGTAATCTAAATAAAATCCTATTGCTACGACTATGTTCATTCCCATACTCATCATTATCTCATGGATGTCATCATAAACAGTCATCATCAGATGAACATGTCCTACCATCCAAAAAGGTATGGATAAATTTTGACTAATCCAAATTAATAGGAAAATAAAAAATCGTTTCACTTAGTTGGTGTGTCTATTACCTTCCCAGTATTCCACCAACGCATTGATTCCCCAAACTGCACCTGACGCTAAACATCCGTCAAAGAACCAAGAAAAGTAGGGGTTAAAGTTCATTAACTCCATTGCTGGTGAATAAAATGTTAAAGATAAGAAGAATCCTACCCATGTTGATGTACACATCATACACTGAACCAAGTCAGCGAAAAACTTCGCAACTGGTTGATGTAGACCTGGCACAAGTGACATATCATACAATGCTTGACGGGGTGCTCTAAAGATTGACCCCCAAACCAAAATGTTGCTCATTCCATAAGCAATCAAAATCCAAATTAGTAGTTCCATATTATTTTCTATTATTTATTGTTCTGTTTAAATTTGACCCGTCCAAGAAAATACCTTGTCTTCCGTTTGATGATTGAATTTCGGTAATTGTATTTTTCAGGTCGTTTATTTCTTTATTCTTCAATTGTAATTCTGTTCTAATCTTTTGTATAGTTTCCTCTAAGGCTTTTTGTTTTGAATTGTCAGTAGTTGTTTTTTCAACAACAACTTCTTTGATAATTTCAATTCTTTCAGGTTCACGACTTTCCAACTCTTTTATTCTATCTTGGAAAATATTTTCATTTTTTTGGGTTTTAGTGGAAAATATTACTAGTTCACCATTACATTCTTGTAGTTTAGTGGAAAATTCTTGTTTTTCATTCTCCAACTGTACGATTTTTCCGTACAGTTCATTCTCACTTGTTTTGTCACTAATGTATTCTATTTTTGTTACAACTTTTTCTACAGGAACCTCTTTGATAACCTCTTTAATCACCACTTTATCAACAGGTATTTCTTTAATAACTTCAACAATTTTTTCAACTGGTACCTCAACATACTCAACTTTGATAACCTCTTTGATGACTTCAACAGGAATTTCCACCCGTTTTTCTCGGATTACCTCAATTTCCACCCGTTTTTCTTGAATCCCACCCATTTTTCCCAAAAGTCCGAATTTTTCCACCTCATATCCTTTCCAAGCACAAGCGTGCAAAAAAGTAGGGATATCCTCAATTTTGTTTAATTTACAAAACTGTTGGATATCCTTAATTTCTTTTTGTGTAAGGTTAATAGTTGAGAAGTTTTTCGGTTCCATTTACCAAGTCATCTATTGATGTGATTTTAAAAGATAAGAAAGGTTTTGAATTTTCCAAATCCACGAATTCATATTTGTCTTCTTCAACGTCATAAATACCAAATCCGTGTTTTCTAACAGTTTCACCAAAGTTTTGTTGGATGGTAGAACCTACCATGTACGCCTTTTTCTCATTCGGGATTGCAAATACTTGGCGCTTATGGATGTCACCACATAGAACCAAATCACAACCGGCAAAGCGAGATGAATCAAAACCATCCTCAAACTTATACCCAATATCCGTAGATAGACCAACCACGGGGCCATGGAAGAGTCCGATTTTAGTTCCTTTGCTCTCAGTGATATCTGGTGGGACGTTATGGTCCATGAGGGAGAATACCACCCATTCAATATTTTCATCTTGATAGCACCCGCGATTTTTGTAATATACGATGTTTTCATTTTTAAGTGATTCTATAATTGGTGTTAACGCATCCAATCTTGACATATTGTTTTCCAAAAAGTCGTGGTTACCAATGATTACAATTGTCTTGGCAATTTTTGAACATTCACTTAATACCCAAGCAACAAACTCAATGAGTTCAGGTGTCATTTGGTTTTTTGAATGAACAAGGTCACCAGTAAATACAATTCGGTCTGGGTTCAACTCCTTGAATTTAAACAACATATCAGTTAAGACTCCGCGATATAAATCGTGGTCTTTAAACAACCTAATATGTAGGTCAGAAAAATGGACTAGTTTTTTTATCATTTTATTCAAAAATCTTAAACTCCTCGTTTACGTGTCCACAACCATCACACATATAAGTTGGGAATGGTACAATCGTATCTTGTCCTGAACCTGTTAATAGTTTTGAAACTTTTTTAATCATAGTTACTTCACGAAAGTATACACCTTCGCACTTCTCACAAACAACAGATGGTTGTTCTTTGAGGTCAATATTTACTTTTGGTTTACTTAAATCCATAATTTAAAATATAATATTATTTTTTGGAATTTCTTCCTTTATCTGCAATTTTTTTAATAATTTCTGCCGCTTCAATCATTTCATCTGTTGGTTCTTCATCCTGATGTCCAAACAAATCTAATCTTTCATACACTCTTTGTAATTGTAATTCGGTTGGTGAACCCCAAAAACTTTCATCGGTGACAAACATATCACCATACAACACTGTAGCAATTTCAAATAAATGGTCTCTTTCTTCTAATAGTTCATCAATCATAATACGAAGATAGTTAATTTTCCAAATAATTCCTAATGTCCATATCTAAAATTGTATTGATAAGTGGTTTTGGTACTCTGAACTCTTCATACTCAGAATTTTCTTTTAACAACACCACAATACAACCCAACAATTTAATGTTTTCATATTTGGTGCCTTCCAACATCTTAACTAACAATTTACCATATAGAGGTAACTGAAGGTAATAGTGACCCAAAGCGGTACTTGGATACTCATGGAACGGTGGATACATATTCTTTGTAAACTTACTGGGTTTGAAATTCTTTTCCTTGTTTGTCTTCCAATCCGTAATTAACAAACCAATCTCATTACCCGCAGCATTTACCGTTACCCACACTTTATCGGGTTGACCAGTATAACCAAGTGCAGGATGACCCAATACCGCTTCCGTATCCAACAGAGCTAAGTTCCTACTCTCACACAACTTAAGGTATTTTTTACCAGCTGAAATCATGGAATCACCTTTGGTAATCTGTTCCAAATCACAATCAAATATTGGTTGACGAACTTCTTTGAACCCCCCAAATCTATCTATAGTTTCTTTTTCCAAATGATAGTGAACCCTACTTCCCATGTTGGAAGCATAATCACCTGAATCACTCCACTCTTTCAGGAGTTCTTTCATATATTGGATATTACCTTTGGCTTTATTATAGGCAATACCTTCGGCATCAAATTCTTCATAGAACAATTTGGTTACCTTTGAAACTGATGGGTGAGTATCTACCACTTCACCATCCGTGTTTACCATCATATATTTGTGGTCTTCTTCAGTAAAGGTCAAATTAAATTCATCCCTTTTACTTTCTAAAATTTCTCTAATTTCTTTTACAACTTTTTCTAAATCCATCATCTCATTAAATCTATATAATATTCGTTAATCTGTCCTTTCAAATCACACACGTCTTGGTCTTTTGGTGGTCGGATAATTTTAATCCTTCCGTATAGCACACCACCGTTCAATTCGTGGAATAGTCTTTGTGCGTTATCCCAAGCATCACCATCCAAACATATATGAATGTCACCCTTGGCTTCATTGTATAACCTTTCAAACAACATGGCCGATACGTGTTTACCCAATATAGGAATACAGTTATCCAAGAACAACATGTCAAATGCTCCCTCAACCAAATAGATGTCTTTACTGAAATCAACATTCCTTTCATTGAAGATAATCTCGTCTTTTGGAACTGTGGGATTCTTGTATTTCATCTTCTTTGGAACCCAACTACGAGCAATGAAGTAGTTAAGTAGTCCGTCCTTGTCGTATGAAGGGATTATAACCCTATAGGCGAAATTACCATCAACGGTATACCCTATCTCATACTTTTCAATCAGTTCATCGGTTATACCCCTACTATGGAGATATCTTAATGCTTCACCGTGTGGAATAAATCTTTTGTTTGAATCTTTGAACTGAGTATAACCTTGTGGGAGTTTTACTTGGATTTTCTTAAGTTCCTCTTTCTTCTCTTCGGGATTTAAAAGTAGATAAGTCTTTTTTGATTTCTTGTTTCCGAACCTGTCAAATAATTTACCCAATGGTCCTTGAGTTCCGTGAGTTTCAGCACAACTCCAACACTTATATAGGTGTCTACAATAATTTATCTCCAAGTTACCCTTACCATCACCATTATCCAAACCCTTAACCTCATATGAACATACTGGACAGTCAAAAGTGATTTGACACTTCATGTCATAGTGGGCTTTCTCTTTACCCAACATGTCTCGCAAAAGGTCAATTACAATTTCTTTTTCATCATCCACATCTGTAAAGATAATAAATTAAATAAGAAAAACAAATTTTTCTACAATTCAATCACAAACAATTCGTAACCTTCTGGTTGGTAACTCTCCAAGAATACATTCAAGTTCACCCTAACCTTATTTGGGTTATTGTAATCTAAATTTTCATTTGGACTTTTCATTACCGTCATTACTCTATAGACAATGGTGTCACCTTCTTTGTCATAATCATTAACCATTATCAAAACTTGTGCATTACTGTTTGACCTTCTAATGATATAAAACTTAACAGGTTGTTCTAATCTTTTGGTTTGACCAGTTTTCTTGTCTTTAAGATATATAATACCATCAATGATTGGACTCATCATTGCTGTTCTGTTTATTCCAAAGGCCCTTTTAGATAATTCAGGTAATGCATCATAAAACATTTCAATAACCTCTTCCTTCGTCATTGGTTCAATATTTTGGTATCTATCTAATCTTTTAAATGCATGGTCACCATATTCCAACACATAGTTATAACCTTTGTAATTGGTTTTAGCAAGTACCTTTGAACCCTTAACTAAACGGTCATCTTCACTAATAAGTGTTTTTATGATTGATAATAATTTCACTACATATAAATACCTACAAAAAGAAAAAGGGAACCGAAGTTCCCTTTTAAGGATTTCAGGGGAATTATGTTTACGATGACCGTCTTAACCTATTCCACCCCTTACTCCCATCCTCAATACAAAGATAGTGATTTTTGTTTACACTACCAAACTTTTTTTTCTTTTTTTCTACTATACACTTTTTTTGACCCAACCACACGAACCACGTTTTTTCTACGTACAATCTGTGCGATGTGTCCGTTTGTCATTCCTTGTTTCCAGTCTTTGTTTTCCATGTCCGTTTGTTTGTTATACAAATATACAACATACACAGATAAATACAAAACAAATTACCAAATTTTTTCAGAATTCATGTGTCCAAGAACGGCACAATATGCGTCCGTTTGGTCAAAGTTTTCTTTCTTAAGTGTGTTGTTCCTTGTGTACTGCCAAGTAATTTGTGGTTCTCGTTTTGCCACCAAGTCCCAAATAATTTGTTTCTTGTCAATGTCTTTTGAAAGTCCACCGAATAAAACCATCTTACCCTTATCATTTAATTGTAAAAGTTGTGGAAACGCAAACTTTCTTGAGTTGTATGTTGAAATAAATTCAGGTACCAAACCCAAGACATCGTAAATGTTTTTTGTAACAAACGAGTTGTATCTTAGTAACGTTTGAACCGTATAGATATTGTTTGAGTTTAATAAAGGTTCTTCAATAATAACTTTGGTGATACCCAAGTTCTTATACTCCTCCAATTTACTCTTGAAGACATCAGCCTTTAATAACAATTCTTCAATTTTATTTTCACTTGTAATTTTTGGTCTTGGTGACACGTGGGTCAATTCCAATAACTCTTGTGTTCTCATATCAAATAGAGCCCACCCGATTGTTTTAGTTGACACATCTAATCCCAAGACTTTAGGATTATTCTGTAAAGTTTTTTTTGTCATGTTAGAAATCAAATTTTATCAAGAATTGTTGAATACCCTGTCTTAACACGGGGTATTGTAACTTAGATAAAATCATAAGGTCATTGTTAGAATTATAAAGACCAATTTCAGTAATATATTTTTCATTACTTGTTAATATAGAATATGTTGGATTTGAAGAATTGGTAAATTGTTCTTCAGCTAAGTTAACAGCGTATTTCATTTCATAAATGGTACCTTGTATATCAGTACTAACATCACCATAAAAAGAATACTCATCACCAAAGTTTAACTTACTTGTTTCACCATTCATTGGTATGTCTATATAGTCATTCAAATCATAGTTAGTACCACCCGAAAAATCATTTAAACTAATAACAAATGTTGTTCCTGTTAAACCTGATGCGGTAATATAACCATTAACTAATGTACCTGATAAATCTGATGTAACATCAATCTCAGTCCAATTCTGTGGTAATGGTCTTGTACCAATCGTTTTTTGACATAAGATACTCATCTTGTTTGCTGTAAAACCTGATGAACATGATTGTTTTAAAAATGGAAATTCATTTCCAAATCTAACAGTAATATTTTGTGATGTTAAAGAACATCCTGATGATGGTCCTTGAATTTTTGAATAATAATTACAATGTAATGAATCCGTAAATGCTGTTGAATTAAATCTATATGTAACCCACATGTATTCAGTATCCGCAGACAATATACCTTCAGTATCTGAACCACCTTCACAAATGTTTGGAACTATTAATCCTAATTTAGGTGCTGGTAATGTCCAATTTCTGTTTGCTTTGTAAGACATTGCAGCAATAATTTCCTCATCATCAAATACAATAATTTCTTGGTCAGGAAATACTTTACCAACTCTATTTGGATATCCATCTGTATTTGAATTTGTGTCCCACAAATGATAATATCTCATACCAGGTGTGTTCATATCCTCATTCTTTTTACTTAACATGTAGGAAGGTTCAAATAAGTTGTATGAGTCATAACCGACAGGGTCAACATAAAACGTTTGACCTATTGTAGTTCCAGTTGTTTTATGCCACATTAAAGTGGGCATTTCAACTTTGAAGTTTCTTGCAAAACCAGGTATTGATGGGTTGGCTGAGTCGTATGGTTGGAAAGCAAATTTTTCACCATAATAATTGTTAACATTTTGGTTTGTGTAGTGAACAATAGCAATAGCCTTTTGTTCTTCAGGTGATACAGGAATTATTTCATCATAAGAATTATAATAATAAGTGTCAGTATTTGCAGTAATAGCGGAGTAGTCCATAAAATATTGACCCGAAGTAGTTTGGTATCCTAAGTATTCTTTAGTTCCCAAATAATTAACTGAACCATAGTATGTATAATCTTCATTAATTGTTGGAATTACTCCGGCTGGTGATTCACTCCAAGGAATATTCATATTCCAAACATTTACGGTATCTGCTGATGAACAAGCACCGCTAAAATAACCTGCTGGTGTAATCGCATCATAAAATGGTGTCATACCACTTGGATAAATAAGTGCTCTTGCGTCACCTAAACATGGCTGATTTACAAAATCAGGGAGAGCCCTATCAACAGTGATTGTGTATGCTGTTACACTAGTTGCGGTAACCGCTTGTATTTTGTATGTTAAAATGGGACTATTATTAGTATTAATATTACCACACCCACCATTACTATCAAATATAAATGTAACAAAATTACCAATTGCAGGAGTACCTGTAGATGGTGAACAAAAATCATAAATTAAATTAACATTATATCCTGAACTACAACCGGTATAATCAATAAGATAATTAGATGTTACAGTATATGCAGAATTGGTAATTGCACTATAACTCCCACTAGTTCCTGTAAAAAACCCAAGTCTATCGGTAAAATTAAAAAGATTGGTTTCAACCGATTGCATTGTTGGTATACCATAAGTGCTTCCCGATGTTCCTTGTAAATAAAATGGGTATTTAACATTTTGTTTGTTACTTTGTGGTACTCCTGTTGAATTTTGTGAATTAAACATGGGTTCCAAAACAAAACCCGATGATGGTAATACACCACTGGCACAATTATAACAAACTTCAGAGTCACCAATTTGGAAATAACTTATGTTAAAATTTCCTTCAGACAAATACTGTCTACCAGTATCTGTCAATTTTGTGTTGATTAACCCTGCGGTATCTTTGATTATATAACCCATACTATTTAGTAAATACTTTTATTTTTATTTTATTCTTGTAATGTTTTTTCAACAACGCTTACTGCCGATAATCCACCTGAAATGATTGTATTACAATTATTTAAAGCAATGTAATTAAATGAACCATCTACTTGTACTGTACTTTGGACAGTTGTAGCACAACCAGATATACTAGCATCGGTTATGGTAACTTTATTATATACATCAATTGTTAATGTATCTGCGTTTGTAACAGAAACACTTGCCGTTGAATCTGTTACCGTTGTTTCAATATCATTAGGTGAACAATAAGGTCTTAATGTTGAACTACTTGTTGTACCACCTGATGTTATAGCTATTGGACTACCATTTTTATAAATGGTAATTTCAGTTAAATTATTGTTTCCATCACCAGGTTTGTAAAGTTCAAAATTTACATTAATGTCAAACGACATTGCTATTGTTATTCCACTAGGAATATTATTACAATTTAATTCCCAAATTTGATTTTTAGATTGTATATACGGACTATCAATTTGTGTTTGATTTGTTGTTTGTGTAAATTGTAATGTTGTTGTAACATTTTGATTTAAATTTCCAACAGTAGTATTTTGTGTTATATATAACCCGGTCACAACATCTTTAACATAAACAGTGTAAACACCAGGATTTAAATCATAGAAATAAGATGTAGTTCCTGTTGTGGTACCACTATTAATTGAATATATATAATTACCTGAACCACCGTATGGTTGAATTGCAATTGTTCCATCTGCGGTTGTATCACAAGTGGCTGATGATGTAACTACAGACATATTAAGTGGTAAATACGCAGGACAATTACCTGTAACCATGTTCAATGAACTAATCTGACTACTTCCGTTTATAATCCAATTACTTAACGGTGGTATTGAAGTCGTATTTGAACTTGGGTAAGCGTCTACTGATAAACCTTGAATTGTCCAACCTGATAATGCCGAGTTACTTAATACCAATATTTCACCCGAACCATTTGTTATTGGTGATGAATAAGTTGCCGCTGTCCAAGCGGGTTTACTATTAATTGTTGAATAATAATTAAATTGATATTGGTATTGTTGATTATTAGTTAATGTAAATGTTGCACATATTCCTGTGTATGCCACGGCTGTTGGTGATGGTGTTAATGTTGGTGTTAATGTTGGTGTTGGCGTTGGTGTTATTCCAATTATTGTACATGTTGTAGATGCTGTAAAATCACCATAATAATCTGTGACAATTGCAGAATATGTTCCAGGTGTTACACCACTAATTGTGGTAGTATCAACAACACCATTACTCCAAACTATACTATATGGTGATGTACCACCAGTTATAAACAAACTCATAGTTCCAAAACCACTAACAACAACAGGATTTGTTACACTGCAAACCACACCCAATGGAAACAAAGTAATAACATTACACTCATTTTTTACAATAGCTCTTGTTGTTGTAGTTGTTGTATAAGTTGGTGTTGGTGTTAAACCAAAAGTTTTAGTTGGTGTTGGAGTTGCGGTACGTGTTGGTGTAATACTCGGTGTATTTGTTGGCGTAGGTGTCAATGTGGCTGTAACACTTGGCGTTGGTGTTGGTGTTGGACACGGTATTGCTGATTTACAAAAAGTACAATTTTGATAAGTTGGGTATTCAAAAGATGATGTTATTGTTGAAGCGGATGTTGTATTAGTTAATGAATAACATTTATCATTATAAACAACAGTATTACCAAAAGGATAAACAAAATTTGATGGTATTATATTAAATGTTAATATATCTGTTGAGTCGCAACAATTTGTAAATGTAACCGCAGAGTATTGAGTAGTTCCCGTATTTAAATTCAAACATTTGATACAATTTTCATACGTAGTTAATGATGTGTAAACATTATCATTTGTTGGTCTACTACTAACATATTCCCAACAATCACCATCATATAAAATAACAGTATTTAGTGCCGGCACAATACTTGCTGGAACAGTTATTATCGCAAGTTCACTTGACGTACAATTTTGAATTTGAAGTCCAATTAAATTATCAGAAATACAATCATCACAATTACCATAACCATTAAATGTTACATCAGCAACTGGTATTAAAAAACTTGCAACTTCAGTGTCAATCCAACATAATCCATCATAATAAGCAATATCTCCAGGATTGAAGAATACATCATTATATTGTAATATCTGTGTTTGATTTATATTATTACAATTACGGAATATGTTAGTTTGAATTGCCATTATTAATTACATTCTGTTATAATACAATCATTTACATCAACAACTTTTACACACAATGAACTTTCTGAATCCAAAGGTGCTGGTACGTCAAAAACATAGGGTGTTGAGCTAATTGTTGCTATATAAACACAATTGTTTACGGAACCGTCACAAATATATACGTCATATGGTGATGTTCCTGTTAAAGAGTTTATAGTTACTTGTATTGCCATGGTATATAAATATTTAATTGGTTGGGGTTGGTGTTGGAGTTTTAGTTACCGTAGGGGTTGGAGTTTTAGTTACCGTAGGGGTTGGAGTTTTAGTTACCGTAGGTGTTGGAGTTTTAGTTACCGTAGGTGTATTAGTTGGTGTTGGAGTTACTGGATAATTTTCACATGTTGAACAATCTCCATACCAACTATCAACAACACTACTAGTTGCATTTGGTGATACAGTACTTACACCTATATAAGTGTAACAACTTTGAGTTCCATTTATGGTCATATTATATGCGTAGTTAGTTATTAAATCTACATCAACAAATATATTTGATGGTTCCAAATAATACACATCATTAGTATTACATTCTTGGAATTGGTATGTCTGACCAGGACATACAAATACAGTTTCAACTAAAGTATATGTAACATCACCACTAACAGGTAAACCACGGTTTGTTGTTGTAGTTGTAGTTATTCCATTAGTTGTTGTAGTTGTTGTATATGAACTAAAACTGATACTTCCACCCACACCAATACATGGGTTGGCGGTTGTTGTAGTTGTAGTATAGGCACTAAATGTAACATCTATAGATGTTGCTGAACAAGGAATTGTTGTTGTAGTAGTTGTTGATACATCACAATCAAAATAAGCCTCAAAATCAAATATGTTACAAGGATTTGTTGTTGATGTTGTTGTAACACAAGTTCCTGAACTAAATAACTCATCACATAAATCAGGACATATTGATGAGTTTGGTATTTTACCGTGAAGAATACAAGAACCGTCTAATGCTGAACTTAAACACCACGAAGTTGTGCCAGTACTATAATATATAAAACCAGTATCACCTGTATAATAAACTCTTTCATTATGAGTACCAGCAGAATAATAAGTTCCATCATATAATTCTGTTGTTGGAAAATATGTTAAGACACAATATTCTTCGACAGGACATAAATTCCAACCTGCCGATGGTGTTAATGATGGTGTAGGTGTCTGTGTTGGTGTAGGTTGGACTGTGGCTGATGGTGCGGGACATTCACCAATTAAAGTTACATAAACACCTTCAGGAGCAATTACCGAATTCTCACAAGCACATAATGATACTGTTGTATTAGGAAGTATAAAAAATTCCCTAAATTGACCATAACAATCAATGTGGTCAACGTAAACATCAAGCGAGTTACTATTGAACAACAAATATTCTAAACATGTACAATCCAATACAGGACCTGTTGGTGTTGGTGTAGGCGTAGGACATGTTGGACAATACCCATCTTCACATGAAGATTGTTCTGTAAAAACAACACCAACACCTGAATAATTTTCACCAATTGATTCGTATGGTATAACTTCGGCACATCCTGTAAAATCAACACTACTTGATATATAAAACGTTTGACCAACTGTTAGTGTTGATGATATTGTATTAAATCTAAAAATATTAGTAGCATCACAACAATCTCTAAATGTATAGATATTAAATGCGTAATCTGTAGGTGTTACAGATGGTGTATTGGTATTGGTTGGTGTTATTGATGGTGTATTTGTATTTGTTGGTGTTATTGATGGTGTAACTGTTGGTGTTTCAGTATTGGTTGGTGTTACCGTAGGTGTAACTGTTGGTGTTTTGGTTAATGTTGATGTTACCGTAGGTGTAACTGTTGGTGTTTTGGTTAATGTTGGTGTTACCGTAGGTGTAACTGTTGGTGTTTCAGTATTGGTTGGTGTTACCGTAGGTGTAACTGTTGGTGTTTGGGTTAATGTTGGAGTTTGTGTTGGAGTTCCCGAATTTGTATTTGTAGGTGTATTTGTGGGTGTTTCTGTATTAGTAGTAGTTGGAGTTAAAGTAGGTGTTTCTGACTCAGTAGGAGTTGGAGTTAAAGTAGGTGTTGCAGTATTTGTAGGCGTTACTGTTGGCGTAGGTGTTTTTGACTCAGTAGGAGTTGGAGTTAAAGTAGGTGTTTCTGTATTAGTGGGTGTTGGTGTCGGTGTGTTTAATATTGGTGTTTCTGTATTAGTAGGCGTTACTGTTGGTGTTTCTGTATTAGTAGGCGTTACTGTTGGTGTTTCTGTATTAGTAGGTGTAGGTGTTGGTGTGATTGACCCTAAACATTCTATACATCCAGCGTATGGACTTGATACTGTTGCAATCTCATCTACTATTGGTAAACTACCAATTCCGGTAGATGTATAACAACCTGATGGCGTACTTCCAGTAAACGTTAAAAAATACGCAAATGGTGGAGGTGACAGTGGAGTACCACTGTATTCAACATCATACGTTATTAATGTATCACATGATGTAATTAATATTGCTGCCATACTATACTATAAATAACAGATAATTCTATTTTTGAATTATTTTTTTCATTTCATTTATGTATTTGTAAGTTGTTGACTGTTTATCAACATAATCAAAATACTCAATATCTTTTTCCAAAAGTTTAATCGGATTATTATTAATATAATCACCCTTAAAAAATAGTGTATTTTTAAGGTTGTCAGTTACGCCAGCCATGTGTAATATTGGGTTAGTATAACAAGTATCAATCTTGTCAGTTGCCCAACAAAAATCAAGTTCTTTTGTAATCCTTGTTTCCCTATTCCACCACCACATATTCCATAATACTGACCACATCTCTGCGGTCCAAAATTGTATTTCACCTGGTGATATTGGATACTTTCGTTGGAATCTCATCAGTTTGTCATAAAGTCCTGTGGATTCTCTAAATATTTTATACCACATCTGCCAATCTTGTTTTTTAAAGACATATTGTGCTCCACCTGAGTTTAATTCATTCTTCTTAACAATACTTGGTTCAACACCAACAATGTCACACATCTCTCTTAATAGTTGTCCTGAATCTAGTTGGGGATGTTTTTCTTTATACCTACCATCACAATCCATAATGTAATTGAAATCTATATATCCACGAGTATTGGACATATAGATATAATCATCATTTATAAGATTGCTGAAATCAGGAAGGTAATTAAATACAATGTCAGAGTCATGTAGAAAAAATAACTCTCCTCTTTTTGGGTCTTCTTTAATCCATTCATATAATAAATAAGGTTTAATACTTGGTATGTAATGTTTTCTTTCACGGTTGTCTATATACCCATGAATATTTTCTGTATATTTTTTTAAATATTTTGCACCATCAGATAACTCGGTTGTTTTATTAACCATTGCAAATAAAACGTGAATATTCTCTTTTGGAATACCCAATTCAATAAAATTATTTAAATATACTTCACACTGCCAATGAAAATACGGTACATCTGGTTGTGCCGAAACAAATATAAGTTTATCTTTCCAAGTCATTTTTGTAATTATAGTAAAGTTTGGAGATATTTATATAGTGATGAAACTCATTAAAACAATACAAAATTTAGTTGAAGAAGCTGAAAAAGAATATAATAAAGTTCTTGAAAGCACAACTAATATGAAAGAAATTGAAAGAGCCGAAAAGAATTATTTTGACTCACTTAAGGTATTGGAAAAATTCAATAGACTTAACGGTTACAAACGTAACTAATCTTAAATAACATTTGTATGATTTCTTCCATCGTTCCAATAACTAACATCACCATACCATGTGAATATCTCATCACCTTTCTTTATTTCTCGATGGGAAATAAATTGAAATGTTTTGTTTTCAAGGTTTGATATCCAATACGCATTTGCATTTTCGTGATGATTATAAATCCCACCATAACCTAAAGGAAGTACTTGCTCTTTCCATTCACCACCTTGTGGCCAATTAAATCTATAATCAATTAATAAAGAAGTTACTTCTCCTTTTTCTATTGGTAAAGTTAAGACAGGACATTCTTCAAACACTTCGCCTTCCATAATATCTTCTTTTGCAAAGACCCCCCATCCATGAACGGGACTTTTATCAACATATATTTTTGGATTGTATATCATAACTTACTTTATTGCTTCACAAATTCCACCTTCGGAATAAGTTTGATATCCTTTGTTGTGAAACCAAGTATAAATCTCATCTTTCTTATCTTGGGATAGGTTGTAGTCTTCAAATATAATAAAATTAGGTAATAAAACTTTTGTCTCATCAATACCCATAATTAATTGGGCATCTAACCCTTCAACATCAAGGTGTAACCAATCAATGTGTCCATCACATTCATTTAAAATTAAATCTGTGATGCTAATTGAATCTCGTTTTGTTGAGTTAATTTCTTCTGTTTCCCAATGTCTAATAACATTTTCAACTACGGTATTTGTATATCCCGCACCGCCTTCAAAAAATTCAACTTCACCACCATTAGGTGTGATTAAATTTTGAATGGTTTTAACCATTGAATTGTTCTTGTAATTATTTTTTAATTGATTGTATTGGTTATCTGATGCCTCCACTAAAACAACATTACATTCACGTTTTTGAACAATTGGTACCCACTCACCAAACTCACCATCGTGAGTTCCAACAACCAATCCCTTTGGGAATTTACCATTAGACAAAATACCCTTGTTAAACATCCATAAAGACTTATAGAAATGATTTCCATGTTCCATAATATCCCACACTTTTTTATAAACTAATTTATCCTTGATGTCGTATATTTCAACATCATACATTTCGGTATTTGGGAATGTCGCAAACCAATTGTCATTCAAATCGGTTGCCCATTGTTCCTCACCACTTACGTGTTTTTTAATTTTTAATCTTAATGGTAGGTTTTTATTATATTTACTAATCTCATCAACATTAACTTTAATACCATCTGAATTGTATGTAACTGTAATCATTTCTTATGTTTTTCTATAAAAAAATTTATATCTTGACTCCATAAAATCATGGCTTCTTCTTTAATTTTATTTTCTTCCCAATCCCACCAAGCAATATCTAATAGGTCTTTAATTTGCTGTTCTGTGAATCGGTATTTTAAATGTTTTGCTGAATTTCCACCAACAACTGAATAAGGCTCAACGTCTTTGGTGACTAATGCACCTGCGGCAACAATTGCCCCGTGTCCAATTTTAACTCCTGACATTATTGTTGAGTTTGCACCAATCCAAACATCATTTCCAACTGTAATATCACCCTTACAAGATGGGTGTCCCATCTCCATGTGCATACTTGCAATCTCAGGAGTAACAAGTCCCCATAATTGGGAACTTGTCGTTATCCAATCAGGTCTATGATTTGCATGTAAGAAGAAGTTACAGTCTCTCCCAATTGAGCAGTACTTTCCGACATGGATTTCATATTCATCACTCCAAGAAATTATGTTAACATTTCGGTCAAAATAAGTTCCTCTGTCGGCTTTCCATAAATGTATATTTTCTATCATATTATCTTTAATAAATTGTTGTAAATTTTTACTCTACTATTAGTTTTAACTATTTCAATAATATAACTTTTATCGGTTAATTCTATATCTGAAATGTAAAATAACCAATATTGTTGTAAATTTTGATTTGCTAAAACATTAACAATGTTACCATTTAAATCTTTAATTATAAAGTCAACATGTTCGTCAATATGTTTAGTAGTTAAAAAAGAATTTTTTTCAAAAAAGACTGAATTGTCTTTATAGTAAACTAAAATTTCTTCACAATCAATAACATGATTATTGTAATCATTTTCAATTCTAACATATTGTTCTTCATTTTTTAAATTATGAAAACATACTACATCATTTTGGTGTTTTGGCAGTTTAACAAAATCAGAAATACCTGTCATATGAAATGGATGATTCATATCGGTAAACTTACTAATATTAATATTTGAAGATTCCTCAATATCACAAAGATGTATTGAATTAGTTAATTTATACTTAGATAGTATAACATTTGCAGAGTCTTCATCATGTAATGTAAAAATACCAGGTCTGCTGTCTCTATATTCATCATACATCTGTAATTGTTCTTGGAAGAACCATTTTGATTTATAATCAAATAACATGACATTTGTTTTTCTTCTTGGAAAAACACATATCTCAATTCCTGTTGCGTCGGCTAAAATATCAACAGTACTTGTCCATTCTTCACCATCAATAATATTACATAAATAAAGTTTATCGTGTGAGTGTTGATTAATTAATGGGTAGTTTTTAAGTTGACTGAAATAACTACTAATATCATCTGAAGCAACTGTCATGTAAACATCACTATCAATGAATATGAATTTTTTATTTGGTAAAAAATCAATAACATCTAACATTAATCTTGGTTTACAACTAATAATATTTTCATCTCTACCTCTTGAATCTTTTTTACCTGGTTCAATGTCAATTCTTTTGAAAATAAATTGTTCACTAGTTAAAAATTTATTGGGAATATTGTAATCAAAATTGATTGAGTAAATAACACATTTTCTATTGGAATATTTATTTATTGAGTCCATTAAAAATGGGATTGTTTGTGAGTAATTTTCAGTAAACCCAAACACCCAATAAAAATCTTCAATAAAGTTCTTATTAAAGCTACCAAAAATTTGATTTCCTACTTTTTGAAAAATGGTATAATTCTTTTTTATGAAATGATACAATAATTTTTCTTCTCCATTTACCAAAAGTTTACCACCACTCCAACAAACATTATATGTATTTTTTCCTCCGTTATTTGTTTCAGTATTCATTGAATACAATATTTTGGTTTTATAGTTTGTTGTAACAATTTGAGATAATTCTTGTTCCCCATAACCATATATTTCATCCATTAATAATGTTTCATAATACCTTTCAGTCTTCATTAAATCACAAAACTCTTTAGTATTTTTCATAATTATTAATGGTCCACTTAATCTATTGTGAAAAACTTCATCACCAACTGAGATAAAATCGTAATTATCAATACATTCTAATAATGTTTTATTAATACCCCCAAATAAAGTATCAATATCATAAATTCCAACATATTTGTATTTCCCAACATAGTCAGAAAACATTTCAAAATACGATAATTTAAAATCAATTATTTTTTTTGGGTGATGTATTTTATCAATATTTAAATTGGATGTGGAATTAAACCTATTTAAAAACTCGCCTTCAGTAATATAATTCACATAAAAATTTGAGTGATTTATATATGAAAAATCATATTCTTTATCATCAGTAAAGAAATAAAAATCAGCACAACAAACAGAACCAATTGTTTCAACATGGTATTTAAAATAATCAGGTATTTTTCCTAACCAAATCTCGATTAAAGCAATTTGTTTTTCCAAAATTCTATAAAATTATCTATTGTAAGTTTATCTTTTTTTTCTAATTGTAATAAATTGTCTTTAACTAATCCAATCGTTTGTTCAGCCCACTTAACATCATTCATGCCATAAGCAACCCCACACATTTGAATTGGATTTTTAATTCGATATTCTATAGGTGTAATATCTTTATTTGGATTTAATATTATTCCTTTAGCTCCACATAATGCGGCGGCAGTTGTATAATAACTTTTATCATCAAAAGTTAAAACATATTCGTATTTGTTAAATTCATCTAATAAATAATTTATTTCTTTTTTACCATTATAATGAGGTATTTCTGTAGAACCTAAATTATCTAAAAACTCTAAACCCCAATCAGGAGTATTTTTATGAATAATGTGTCCAAATCCTTTTCTATTTGAATTATGTGTATTGTAAAATTTACCAAAATTATAATCAAAAACGGTCAATTGGTGTTGTTTGGTTCCTTCAGGCACTTTAAAGGTACCATAATTAAAAATAACATCATCAACATTAAACGTATCCCACTGATTTTGGTCAAAATCATGTAATAACCATCTTACATTATGATTAGTATTAAATGGATTACCAAATGTTGTTTGTGGAAAAATAGATATTGTATTATTTAAATTAAATCCAAATCCTTCCCACATAAATTGATTTCTCCACCCATTTTCAAAAGATTCAATAATTTGAGTTGGTATCACTTCAATATTTTCATGTGGATATTTTGGCTCATTAAATATATAAACGTAATGACCTCTTGTTGCTATTTCATACGCTAATTTATGTAACGCAAAAGACGCTCCCTTATTTTCCAAACCAATTGAAATCATTGTATTAACTATAAAAGTTAACTTGCCCTCGCCACACTTTAATTTCATATTTTTTCTACAATTACATCCCAATTATTATATTCAAGTATTTTATATTCAAAACTTTCAAGTCTTTTAACCGTTTTTTCAACATATTTTGAATTAGTCAATTCATTCGCTTCAAACCATATTTTTTTAGGTAGTGTGTTAGTATTTGAATCCAAAATATTATTAATAATAACACAATCATGTCCTTCAGTGTCAATCTTTAATAAATCAACACTTTCAACATCATACCTATCAATTAATTTTTCCCATGTTATCATTTCACATTCAGTTTGATTTAATAAAAACTCCAAGTTTTTCTCCTTTAATTCACGCTCAGTTGTGATGTGTGGTCGAATAATTGAATTACACCCTCTCAAATATTCAGATAATTCATATTCGTCAATATCTTCAGGTTTAACCCAAAAAACATTTGTTGTTCCATTTTTGTCACTAATCGCACAATTCACTTTAATTACATGACTATTATTTGGTAATCTATTTAGGTAAATTTTTAATGGTTCAATTGATAAGCCAATCTGATTTTCAGTGGTCTGTAATAAAGTATCGAAATCGGATGTACCAATTTCTATAAAGTCATATTTCATTTTTAATTATTATTATTTTATGTTAATAGTAGGTTAAAATAGTTTTAGATATTTTATCAATAATTTCAAGATTATTTAAATAATTGTTTGGTAAATGAAAATCAATATAAGTTTTATCAGATAACAAATCGTAATTAATATCTTTACATTTTTCTTTATTTATTCGTCTTGGATAGTCCCAAACATTATCAATACCTCTTGTTAATTTAACAATATTAATTTCATTAAGGTTCCTATTTATTTTTTTACCGATATAACATTCGTCCCTATGGAACATGGGTATATCATATCCAAAATTAAAATTATAAACTCTTTCACAAAATTCGTTAAAATCACAGTTAATGTCTAAAATTTTAATAAATGTCGAACCTTTACCTAAAATATAACACATGGGATATCGGTTTAACGCAAACATATTTTGAGTATCTTTTCTGGATAAATCATATGCATCAGATTCATATATCACCAAAGAATTTTCATCAACATCATTTATTTGTTTAAAAAAATATTCTCTATTAAAAGTCAACATATCAACATCTGACATCATAATATTTTCATCTATAAAATATTTTGAACCATATAACCTATATAATTGAGATTGGAAACTTGTTGGTATATTAGGTATTGGTTTAATTTTTTTCACAATACCATATTCATCGTGATAAAAATCTGAATATTCGTCAGTGATATGAAATAATACTGGTGTGATTCCTAAAGTTAATTTACATATTTTAGATGTTAGTTCCCACATTTTTCGATAATCTCCACCATTATCACAAGAAAAAATTACTTTATCAATTTTCATATTAATGTTTAATTAGTTATTTTATTATTTTTACAGGACAACCAACATAAACTCCATGTTGTTCAATATTTTTAACAACCGCACTATTCATACCAATAGTTGTTAAACTATGTACTGATAATTTTTCACGTATTGACGAATTATTTCCCATATAAACTAAATCATAAATGGTAACATTACCTGAAACTATTGCACCTGGCATTGCACTGAAATAAGAACCTATCATACTATCATGTCCAATATGATTACCTCGATTCAAAATTGCATGTTTACCAATTTTAATATTTGTGGTCAATATTGAATAGGCACCAATAAAACTCCCCTCACCAATTTCAATATTCTCCATCAACAATGCTGTTGGGTGAATAAATGTAAAAAATTGTGTTTCTTTTGGTAGTCTTTGTACGATATCATATCTATCTTTTGAGTCCGCAACAGCAACCATTGCAACGTGTTTTGTTGGGTCAAATTTTGATAAAGGTAATGTCTCATCATCAACATATTTGTCGTCAACAAACCTAAGTAAATTAACCCCCATTTGGGCCATTACTTCTCTTGCATGTCCACCATTACCAATTAAAACTTTTTTCATTTTTTGTATATTTCATATTTTGATAAGTCGGGATAAGGTAATTCTAAATCCGTATTATGTTTTTTTGACCCATCTAAATTATAAAATTGGGTCATCATCAATAATCCTCTCGCTGCGAGTTCTGGCATCATATAAAAATTCCAACCCAACATATCAAAATTATCATCATGATATGAACACTCTCTTCTTCCACTAAATCTTGCTCTTTTAAACCATAACATTGCCTGATAATCATCGGTAATAATAGCTCCACCTTTACTTAATTTTAAAGTTTTATATGGACCTGTAAATGAAAGACACATATGAGACTTTGAGATATACATATCAGCAGTAAATCTTAAAGCAGAATCCCAAACATTACTTGGTGATAGTTGATAAGCCCCCTTAATTGTTTCACCTTCAACAGGTGTAAAATTAACTTTTAATCCCGCATGAATAATTTCACAAGGAACTGATGGATACGTCTTTGATGGACAATCTACTTTATCCGATGTTAAACTTTGTTTTATGTTCTTTTCATAATATAATGCTAAAAACAAAGCGTTACTCATATTGTCTAATGCAATTGCGTAAGGTGCTCCTGTGTAATCACACAATGCTCTTTCAAAATCTTCTGTTATTTTATGTACTCCTTGTGCCATATTAAATTAATTTAAGATATTTTTTAATTTTATCAACATCATTGTGTAAAGGTACTAATGACAATATAAGTGATTTTGTAATAATTTTTATCTTCTCAAAATCATCACCAACTTGTGTTTTAAAATACTCCAACATCATATTCTTATATGATTTTTTTATTTTTTTATCCATCAATATTTCATCATACCCAATCAAAGATTGGTATATTTTGGCATAATCATAAAGATATAACCCATAACAAGTTTTTTTATCCCCAACCATACCTCTAACATCCACAAACTTTATATCCTCACTCTCACTTAACATAATATTACTAAAAACACAATCACCATGTATCATAACATTTTTATACCCCTGAGACTCAATTTTAATTAACTCTTTTTCAATTTGTAATACCTGATTATCTGTAATACCATATGATTTATAATCATACATCTTAACCCTTTCCACAAATTTTTTACTTAAGTTTGGATAATCAAAATGAGTTTCATCACTTTCAAGGTTACTATGTAATAATTTAATTTTTTTCATCAATAATTGAAGGTGTTCGATGGTTAAAATATTATTAACATACATTGTACTAAAATTGATACCTTGTATCATTTCCAATTCCACACTATTATCAGAATATGTTAACATTTTTGGAAATAACTTTTTAATTTCTTCAGTTCCATTATCCACAACCCATTTATAATATTCTATTTCACCTTGTAACTTTATGTCATCGGATTCTTTAATAAAAGTCTTCCCAATTTTAACTTCATTAAAATGTCTTGGTGTCACATCTTCCATATAAAACCCTAAAGTTTTATTTAAATCTGTCTTTGGGTTTACCATTAAATCATCAATATAAAAATGAGCGTATGGTTTTCCAAAATAAATTTCATCATAAGGTATGTTATACTTTTCTAAAGTATCTATAGTAATCTTACCAATATCTGCAATAACAGCACCCACATTACCACCATGTGTTCTCATTCTTCTAGCAGTATAAATTATAATCGTATGACCCTTTTCTTTAAGTTTTTTTAAATAATTGATTGTGTCATAAATTGGTTCAACAGTTGTATAATCACCATCAACTTTTGGATATGTTACCAATGTATTATCTAAATCAAAACAAAATCTTTTCTTAGATATCTCATATGTTTTTGAAAACTGAATAATTTGTTGTGGTGTTCCTAACACATAAAAATCATTAACTTTAATTGGTATAAATTGTTCACCATTTTCAATCATTTTACTAATAACTTGAGAGGTGTATAATTCTTTTTCAACATCAAAACCTATTTCAAGTATTTGTTTTTTTAACTTTTCAGAATCCTGAAACACATAACATCCACTGTTAGCATTATTTGAAATTTTAATCTTTTCTTTAATGTTTGTAATAATATTATCTTTGATTTGAATATACGAATATATTGGATTTGGGTTTTTTGAATCAAAGTATAAAACTGAATTTCCCTCAATTTTTTGTATTTTTTCTATTATATTCTCATCATACCATGTATCTCCATCTAACACAACAATTTTACCGTTAATATTAAAATAATCTAATCCTTTTAATATTGTTTCGGAGGCTCCTTTTGTGTCAGGAATTGGAGTTAATTTAATATTTGGGTACTTTGAGTTAATAATCTCACTAAAATTATAATACTCCAAACATTCATTATATGGGATATATATACTGTCCTGGTCACTAACATCTAAGGAATCTAACAACCAAAATATTATTTCTTTACCCAAAACTTTAATCAAAGGTTTTGGCATATGGTACCCATAATCACTGAATCGTTTTCCAATACCGCCTAAAGGAATTAATATATTCATTTTAATATAAATCTATCTTTAATTAATTCAAAATTATCATTATTAACTTTTTTAAGGTAAACATTTGAACCGTCTTTATGTGTAACTTTTGACATGAATATCATGTTGTTAGTTCTATCAATAATCTCATAACACCAAAACCCTTGTTTTAATTCAACATGTTTATAATATCCCGTATTAGACACAACATCAACCTCCGCCATGTCGTAATCCCTATTTAAATAAAAAATAACAAGTTTAGTTGGGTCTGTCTTGTGTCCTTGACCAATATCCAATTTACATATTTTTGGAATATCTTTCCATTTGTCTGTCCATTCACCCGAAGATGATATTCGGTCAAATTGTGATTTTGTAAATTTATTTCTAATTGGTCCTTCATATATTTTACCAAAAACATTTTCATTTGAATTGTATTGAAATATCATTGATAATACATACTCAGCCCATTTACCCGAATATCCTATCTCACGACATAAGTTCCAATATTCTTCATCATTTTTAACAAATGAAAAATCACCTATTGTTTTATTTGAATATCCACAAAAATGAACATCAATTAACGATTGGTGTTGACCCGCCCATTTACCTTCTTTTCTTTTTCCGTAAATCAAATAATCTTCAGTTTCAAAAGTATTCAAATCATTTAAGACCTCACTAAATTCTTCGTTATCAAATAACATGTCGTATTCAATCCTAAAAACTTTTGAATACCCTTCTTTATTTGCCTCTTGAAGTCCGTATATGAATCCATTATATACATTTGCCACATGGTCAGAAACACCAATAAATGGCATCCAATTTTCTAAAACACCACTTTCAATTTCATAATAAACATATGGTTTATTATATAGATTTGAATTTATAATTTCTTCAGGTGGATAACCAACCATAAAACCATCAAGATATTCTCTATAAAAATCAACTTGGTCATCAATTCCCCAAGAATTACCAAACTTATTAATTAACATTATTTTACGAGACCCATCCAACTTTCTAAGTTGTTGAATCAACTCTAAGGTTACATCCGCTTTATCTTTAGATGATAAATAACCATCAATGACATATAATATATTACTCATATTGAAAATTCTGATTTTTTGCAAAAATGGCTCCTACATTATTTGAATTATGTAAGAAAAATTCTTTAGTAATTTCAAATCCGTTTTGAATTAATTTTTCAGTTATTTGATTTCTAATTTCAATAGTATGAAATTCCAAAGATATTTTTTTTATTTTTTTTAGACTGTGTTCTTGAATTGTTTTAAAAATGTCTTGTTCCGCCCCCTCACAATCTAATTTTAAATAATCAATGTGTGATAAGTTAAATAAATCAAAGAGTTTTTCAATATCTATAGTTAAAACATTTGTTTCTAAATTTATATCTTTACCAATAATTTCATTAAATTTTTTCAAATGAGAACAAGCACTTATTAAATCAGAATAACAAAATGTCATAACCCCATTTTCATCCGAAATTGCCAAATTATAACAACTAACATTTTCTAAATTTTTTGTATTTTCTAATAAAGTTATGTAGTTTTTAATATCAGGTTCCAAACAAATTATTTTTTTTGGTTTAAATTGGGTTGCATAAACTGAAAAAAAACCAATATTAGCACCGACATCAACTACAATATCATTTTCACTAATGTTAACAATTTCATCATAATATACGTTGTCATAAAAAATCTCTTTAAAGGTATAAAAATTTAATCGATTACTATAGGAACTTTTAAAAACATTATCGTTAATTATTACCAAAGAAGGTTGATTTCCAAAATCAATTTCTAAGTTAATAACACCATCAATACTTTCCGCACGAAGAATAGATTTACCTAAATTTGATAAACAACTTACGGGTGCCGCAATCCAATAAGTACACAACTCATCCATATAGTCATATTTTGATTTATAGATTAATGTATTACTATTAATATCAATTAAAGAAATTTCAACCGAACTATTTTTTGTGTCTTTTACTGAAAAATAAACTTTTTCATTTTCTATTTTTTTAAAATATAATACCATGATTTTATTTAAAGTTTTAATGTTGTGTTTAGTCTTGATTATCTATATGAACTATAACTTGATTATAATATTCAAGAAAATGTTCATTCCATAAATCCCATTTTACATCAATATTGTCTATTGAATAAACTTGATGATTTGGAAATTCTTTAAGATAGGTATCTCTAAAATGTCTGAATTCTTCAACATAGTTATGATTCTCAAGTCGTAAATGCCATTCCCCAACAATTTTTTTAACATTATTTTTAATATATCCCATATTATCATCATTGAATATATGGTATTCCCCACCTTCACAATCTGTTTTAATAAAATCAATTTTATCAACACCAAACAAATCAACAAACGTTTTGAACGTTATCCCTTCCATTTCGGTTTCTCCACCAAAAAGTTCATCATTTTTAACAATTGAATTTTTATCGGATATACCCTTATTTATATGGGTCACGGGATTTCCAATAGTATTTTTTACTAATGTTTTAAATTCTCTATAACTTGGTTCAAAACAAAAAACATGTTTTGGTTTTTTATCTAAAATTGAATATGTAAATGGTCCGACACTCGCACCAATATCTAATACTATATCCCCTTCTTTAACTTCAAAGAATTTCTCATAACAACTATCAACATAAATTTCTCTGGTAATAGTGTCTTTATGGAATTGTCCCATTTGTTTATTATTATCATCCCCAAGTATCCGATATACTTCATTTGTCTCATCCATCCAACCCCAATCAAAATTATCAAGTGTTTTTTTCATATACGTGTTTTTATAATTGAAATATAGATTATATATAGTATATTTCAATAAACAAAACACAATTATGATGAAAATATTTGCTCACGGTTCTTATGTTGGAAACACAGGTTACAATCAACACACAAGGGATTTTTTTAGGCATTTGTCAGAACATGCACAAATTAAATTTAGGAATTTTACTGTGGGTAACACATGGAAAGGATTTAATTCAACCCCTCACGATAATGAACCATATATTGATGATGTAGATAAAAAATTATTATACGAACAAATTTTATGGAATGAAGACCGTACTCGTGGTAATCATAAAATGTATATTGATAATTCAAAAGAATTCTTACCCGATGTTAATATTGTTCTGTCAGAAACAAATCATCATATATTTTATGATACTTATTATGGTCCAAAAATTGCATATAATGTTTGGGAGTCAACATTACAACCCTTATCATACTTTGAAGAATTAAAGAAATTTGATGAGTTTTGGGTACCATCTAAATGGCAAAAAGAATGTACCATAAAACAAGGGTACGACCCAGAAAAAATTAAAATAGTTCCTGAGGGTGTTGATATTCATACATTTTTCCCTGAAACTGTCGAACCATTAGATGAATACAATGACGGTAGATTTAAATTTTTATTATTTGGTCGATGGGATTATCGTAAATCAACAAAAGAAATAATTGAATGGTTTTTAAAAACATTTTCCGAAGACGAACCAGTTGATTTGGTGGTGTCTATTGATAATATGTTTGGAGAACATTTGGACGGATTTAAAACTACTGAAGAAAGATTAGAACATTATGGTTTAACAGATAAAAGAATTAAAATTGTACACTTTCCTAAAAGAGAAGACTATATAAAATACCTTAAAACTGGTCATGTATTTGTATCTTGCGCAAGGTCTGAAGGATGGAATCTACCATTAATAGAATCAATGGCTTGTGGTACACCTTCAATATATTCTAATTGTTCGGGTCAATTAGAATTTGCAGAAGGTAAAGGATTTCCTGTTAATGTTTTACATGAAACACTTGCAGACGCTGATTCATATGCAAGATATAAAATGAGTGAATTACCTGGAAATTATTATGAACCTGATTTTAATGAATTATCAAAAGTAATGAGATATGTTTATGAAAATTATGATGAGTGTAAAATAAAATCATTAAAAGAATCTGAAGAAATTAGAAATAATTTTAATTGGGAGCATGTTGCAGAAATTGGAATCAAAACTTTAAATGATTTTATGGAAAGAAAGCCTTGGTTAAATAAAAAAATTAAAGAAAATAAAATTACCGTAACTTATTTAGATGGTCCAAAAGTTGAAATTTCAGGTGATGAAAAAAAAGAATATTTTGTTGAATTTATTAATAAGGATACTGATAAAGTTATACATTCACAAACAATATCTAATAATATGTGGGTGGCTAGTAATAAAAAATACTACATACCTTGGGTAATTAAAATAAATGGTCAAGTTTATGATGTTTTTGATTTAAAAGATAAATCAGTAATAATTTCTTTGGAGTCAAAATCATTAGGCGATACAATAGCTTGGTCACCATATGTTGTTGAATTTCAAAAAAAACATAATTGTAAAGTTTATTTTTCAACTTTTAAAAATGAATTTTTTGAAGATTTAGAGTCTTATAAAAATATTGAATTTATAAAACCTGGCGATTCTCGTAATTGTTACTCCGTTTATAGAATTGGTTGGTTTAAAAAAGATAACACTTGGGAAAATTTTGATAATCACCCAAATCAACCTAATCTGATTCCACTACAACAAACGGCATCAGATATTCTTGGTTTAGAATTTAAAGAATTAAATTTTGGTATTAATTTTAAAAAGAAAGATAGACCAATTAAAAACAAATATGTTGTGTTTGGTCCAAATGCAACTGCGGGTTGTAAAGAATGGGATTATAATAATTGGGTATCATTGTCTAAATTAATCAAAGAACTTGGTTATGACGTTGTTACATTAACTCAACACCCGTATAACATAGAAGGTGTTATTAATGTTTGGGGGGAACCTTTAGATGAGGTAGCTAATTATTTATATCACGCAGAAACATTTATTGGGTTAGGTTCAGGTCTATCTTGGTTTAATTGGGGTTTAGGTAAACACACATATATGATTAATGGTTTTGCTAAATCAGAACACGAATTTACTTCAAATGTAACAAGAGTATATAATGAGGGTGTTTGTATTTTTTGTTGGAATGACGAAGTGTTTGTTTTTGATAGTGGTGATTGGGATTGGTGTCCTGTTTATAAAGGAACTAAAAAACAACATATTTGTCAAAAATCAATAACACCACTAAAAGTTTTTAACATTTTAAATTTATGAAAAATTGTTTAATCACTTTTAATGACGCATCAACTGGTTTAGGTGATGTAATCGCATTAATGCCATATTTAGATAAATTTAGAGTATCCCAAAACCTTGAAATTTATTTTAAAGTAAAGAATATTTTTTTTTCTGAATTATTTAAAAAGACATTTCCTGAAATAATTTTTATAGATGAAACTGATAATAAAAATTACGACAAAGAAATCATACTTAAACATAAATGGGATAAACCTCTTCAACAAGTTTTTGCTGAACAATTAGGATTTATCAATTCTGAATATATTAGACCAAAAGTTGATGATGTTTTAACAGATAGAACTATTAAAAATAAATATATTGTGATTAGTATACAATCTACATCCCAACTTAAATATTGGAACCATGTAAATGGTAAACAAGAACAACTCACCTCTAAGAATTGGGATATATTATGTAAAATGTTACGAAAATCAGGATATACCCCAATATGTGTTGATAATTATGAAAGTTTTGGAATTCCTAATTTTAGAAATTATGTACCAAAAAGTTGTGTAAAAAAATTAGGTTTACCATTAAAAGATGTTATGGAAATTATAAAACATTGCGAATTCTTTATTGGATTGTCATCAGGTATTTCTTGGTTAGCACATGCTATGAACAAACCTGTTGCTATGATTTCAAATTTTACAGAAGATTGGCACGAATTTGATTTAAATATAAATGATTATAAAAGAATAATAAATAAAAGTGTATGTCATGGTTGTTGGAATATTGTTGGTAAAGAATTTGATTTTGAATACGATGATTGGTATTGGTGTCCCAAGCATAAGGACACACCAAGGCAATTTGAATGTCATACATCAATAACACCTGAAATGGTATATGAAGAAATTAAAGATTGGTTATTATGAATATAGAAGTATCACACGGGGAGATTGTTGATAAGTTAACAATCCTTCAAATTAAAAAAGAAAACATTACTGACCCAATTAAATTGGATAATATTGTAAAAGAATATAACTATCTTTTATCTGTAGTTGAGAATGATTTGGGAATTTCAACTGAATCTCCTGAGTATTTGGAACTATTATCTATTAACAAAGAACTTTGGGTTATTGAAGATGATATTAGAGATAAAGAAAGAGTTAAAGAATTTGATGAGGATTTTGTTAAATTGGCACGTTCGGTTTATTACACAAACGATGTTCGTGCTAAAATTAAAAAAGAAATTAATTTGAAATATTCTTCAGGATTTGTTGAAGAAAAATCATACCAATCTTACTGATAGTTCTTTTGATTGTAGGATGTTATCCTCAATAGAACAATAAGTCCAAGAACCATATCTACCAATAGAAAATAACCCATTAGGGTTATTTTTTTTGCCCCAACTACTATAAACTTCTTTTGATTCTTTGGTAATATGAACATAGGCAGGATTCATAACAATCATTTGGTGGTCTACTAAATTATGGTCATTTATAACCCCCACCCTTGATAAATCTTCTAATATCTTATTCAACAAATCCTCCTCAATAACTCTGTCAGTTTTATCCAAACCAATCTCAACGTACAAACTCATTTTATCTGTACCGAAGATATTGTTATAGAATCCAACTCTATAGAATATTTCATCATTAGGATAATACACCCAATTTGAACTGATGTCAGTTGGTTTATCAAACCCTAAGTTAAATACAACTACTTTGTTTGATGAAAGGTTATCAACCTTCTCACCTGTAAGTTTCATAAAGGTATCAAACGGCATTGTATTCACCAATTTATTAAACTTGATATATCCGTTATTTGTTTGAGCAATTTTGTTTTCAAGGTCAATACTGATGATTTCAGTATCCAATAAAATATTATCTTGGTTTACTCGTTTGAGTAATGACTTAACAAATTCAACACTACCACCTGTTGGGTATATGAATGTGTCATTATAAGATTCAGACTTGTTTTTGTTTTTGAGTTGAGTTAATAAGTCATCAAAGTTTGTGGGTTTTGGAAAGAACCTTCCCATTGCATCATAATCCAAATTATTCAAATCACAAGCATATAACTTTTGATTATAAGGTATGATGAACTTATTACAAATTGACTCTCCTAGCGTGTTTTTAACAAAGTCTGTGAATGTATTAACCTCACCATTTCCAGTGTTCCTCAGGTCATATAAACACTCAACAAACTCATCTGTTGGTAATTGGTCTATGTTGTTTTGAAATGGAAAATCTATGTATCGGTCTTTATAATATATGTGACTTCTTTTATTAACTGTAACCACGTCACACTCAATATTCTCTAATACATAATCTTTAATTTCTTGATTGTTAAAGTGAAAGAAGTGACCAGAATAATCCCATACAAAACCATTTCTAATTGTTGTTTTGCAATATCCCCCAACCTCAAAATCCTTTTCAACAATTAAATAATTATCCGTATCCAAAAAGGATGCTAATGAAAGTCCTGTTATACCAGCACCAATAATTAATATGTCACAATTTGTTTGATTCATTAATCTTTATAATATGTCCCAAGTTCTCTACCGTGAATATCTTTTGTTCTTTCAAATCTTGGATTACCAATTAAGAACATAAATCTCTCATGACTAAAAGTTTCAACATCATGAACAATTAACATTCCGTTATCTTTAACTTTATAGAACCAAAATGCAACCAATTCAGGAATTACCTCTTCAAAGTGATATGAGTCGTGGAATACAACATCATATTTTGTTTCATTGTTTAATGCGTAAAGTCCTTCTTGGACAATCCAATTAACATTAAAATCTTTACACAAAGTTTCTCGTTTATCTTTAAACCCTTTGTGTCCGTCATTATCATATGATGTAACATCAAGTCCTGCCAAACATAATGAAAATGTTCCATGTCCACCCAAACTACCAACCTCACATGCTGTTCCACCTTTATATATTTTTGACTTCAAATAAATCTCTTTAATGTGAGAAACATCTGTTGTATTAACAACCGAATAATCAAGTTGTTCTATCTTTAGTAGATTCATCGCATCTTGTGCGGTTAAAAAATCATTTCCGTTAAAACTCATAACATAATAATATACAATATTTAAAAATAACAAATAGACATTTTTTTGTTTTAAACTAACATTAATAATAATGAGTATCTACATCATAACCCCCTGTAGTAGGGTTGAACATCTTGAAACAATTTCTAAAACAATACCTAATGAATGTATTTGGGTTATTGTTTATGACTCAAACCATAATGACAAAATCCTACCTTATGGTGATATAATTTTAAGACCAAAAAATGTAAGTGGTAATTATGGTAAGCCTCATATAAATTATGCTTTGGATAATTTAAAATTGACATATTCAGATTGGGTCTATGTCTTAGATGATGATAATATTATTCACCCTGAATGGTATGAAAATGTACAATCATTGTGTAATGATTATTATAATGTTTTAAGTTGGGGTCAGTTGTGGAATGATGACACAATGAGATTAAGACCCACTAAACATATGGTGTTCAGAGCTATGGACCAAGCAAGTTATATGTGGAGATATGGATTTCACCCAACCGTTAGATTTGATGAATCATATTTTGGTGATGGTACGTTTGCAGAAAAATTAGGACAAAACTCCCATTGTATTAACAAGTATCTTAGTTATTACAATTATCTATCTTTGGAATCTTTCACAAATGAAGAAAAATTAGAATTTGATAGGGGAGTTTTATCTTACTTATCAAGTAAAAACATTTTTATTTAGTCGTGTTTAATCCCTAAATTATCTTGGAAATGTTTTTGATTAGTCAACAATCTTTCTTTTTGACTTTCAAATCTAAAATCATTTAATATTTGCAACAAATATTGATAACCTTCTTCAAATCTTTTTGTCCAAAAACAAGATACTGATAACTCATCATTATTATAATCTCCATACATATTTTCTTGGATGAATAAAATGTATTTTTCTTTTACATTATTAATGTTTTTGGATTTTGCGGTTTTTAAATACGAATACCCCTTTTCAAACTCACCGATTAAATTACAATATTTTCCAATATGAAAATGTGGTTCCGCTCTATCATTACATAACTTTATTGCCACTAACATTTCAGTTTCAATTTTACTTAAATCATAATTAAGTTTCATCATACAAAGAGCAATCCTCATTTGTGATTCAAAAATCTCTTCAATCCACCCATCATTTAATTTTGTATATAATCGGTACCATTTAATTGCCTCGTCATACATTTCAGAATCTTGATAACTTTGAGCTGTGTAAAAAACTGACCTACTATTTAAATTATCTGGGTCCGATAATAAAGTATCAAAAAATTGTTTTTTTAATTTTTCAGCATCATATAAGAATTTATTTGGGTCAAAAGCTCTTGAACCAATACCTTCTCCTGATACATAATGATTTCTATTTGTAATATCTTTTGTGATAAAAATTCCTTTTTCTTCACATTTAATAGTTGTATGTGCAACACCACAAAATCTCCATGTTAATCTGTTATTAAAAATTATTAGAGCTTTCCATTTTATATCACCACGAGTTACGTTCATATAATAAGCATCTTGACCAATGTCATCTTTGGTAAACTCTAAACCATTAACCAATAAATCATCAGCATCCAAATGTAAAACATAATCAGCTTTATCTTTAGCCCGTTTCATCATTAAAGTTTTATTGTGGTCAAATCCAACCCACTTATCAATGTGTAATTCACCAGGTATTCCTTTTTCTTCAAAGAAATTTTTGACAATCTCACACGTCCTATCAGTTGAGCCTGTATCACACACAACCCAATAGTCAATATGTTTATAAACAGATTCTAATGTGTTCTGAATACAATGTTCTTCATTTTTACACATAGTTGCAAAACACATGGTTGGTCCATCTTTTTTGATTTCAACAGGTTCGTTTTTCCAAACTGCGGATGTAACACTATTTTCTTCAGTATCAGGATTTTCTTTAGTATAGTAATATAATGCCAATGAAATCCTTGACATACCATTAGGTGTATTCAAGGGATGTGGATGACCGTGATATGTGTCAGCTTCAGTATTGAAAATAACTACACGGTTAAATAAGGGTTGAATATCTTGAACCATTGTTGTCATATCTTTATCCCATAATTGTAATGAACCACCCCATTCTTTATTCCAATCTTTATTAAGATATACTAATAGATTTATTCTTCTGTAATTATTAGTTACCGCATGTTTTCTTGAGTCGGCATGAATTGATAATTTACCACCTGATTCAATCTTATGCATCCCACCACCTAATAATGTTGGGTCGGCAATTAAACCTTCAATCCCTGTTAATTTTTCTAACATACTAATAACATCAGGTGAATTAAAATAATTCAATATTAATTTGGTGTTAATTGGTAATGTTGTATCCCCATCATTGTTCCAAGGCGAAAAGAATTTTTTAACTTGATGGTCTTTTGAATAATCACTATTATCCCAACCCCAATTATTGTGGTTTCTAAAATCATCAATAACACCATTCAACAATGATGGTGGTAAAAAATTATCAACAACCATGTGTGGAAATGGTTGTGCTTGTCTATACTCGTTAATTTCTTTTTCGGTTACTGTAAAATTTATCATAAGTTTTATTTATAAATGTAGTTTAATATTTCTTCTTCACTATGAAATTTCCTAATAAAAATGTGGTTTTGAAATTTTTGTGAACAATTCTCATCTTCAACCCAATTCCAATCATGTTTACCCATTTCTATTATTTTTTCATGTATTTGTTTATCGTAATAATCTCTAATTAATCTTGCTCTTCGGTTTATATCAATTGAGTTATTATCAACAGTAGTGTTTTTATTATTATATTGTATGTATAATACTTTTTTTACATGAATTATTTTTGTATTAAGAAATGTCCTTATAATTAATTCCAAATCATCAGCAATTGGTGTATTTTTATTATGTCCACCAATTTCAAGATATTTTTTTCTTTCCCACATTCTTACGTGGTCAGGCATACTAATATTGAATCTAATAGTTAACGGATTTATATCAGGGTACCAATGAGCAATTAAATCTTTACCATCAACATTTGTCCAACTATGACCAGCATATCCAAAATCAAAGTAATTATCATATCTTCCATACCAATCACCTGAAACATTATTGTCATACGTTCTCATATTACCATCCTCATACATTTCACACACATCACTATAAAGAAATCCGGCATCAGGATATTGTAAAATTGCATCATTTGATATTTCTAAACATTGTGATGTTAAAACATCATCATGGTCTAATTCAACTAACCAATCTCCATCACATAACATAGCAACCCTATTTTTAGCCAATCCAATATTACCACCACTTAATGGATATATTCTATGTGGTTTAACACGATAATCTTTATCTTTGAGACCCATTAAAATGTTCCAAGTATTGTCATCAGGTGAATCATCAACAATAACCCATTCCCAATCAGTAAAAGTTTGATTTACAATACTTTCATAAGTTCTTAAAATTCTTTCACCCGTATTGTAAGTTGGTGTGAATATTGAAAATTTTGGTCTTATATTTTGACAATTAATAAAAGTTCCTTGTTTAACAACAACATTAGCCAATTCAATATCACCAATAATATTATCATAATGAATATATTTTGAATTTAATATTTTATCATTAATTGTTATTTTTTTACCAAACGAAATTATTAAATCGGGCAAGTACTTTGAATAATCTTGGATTAGATTCTCAATATTTTCCAATGAATAAATTGTAACATATTCCAATAAATTTTCCTCACAATAAATGTGTGATTGCAATTCATTAATACCTTTTCTATCCCAATTGTATATAATTGCACTGGGTTTTTTTGTTCTCATAAAAATTATCTTTCGGTATCAAAAAAGAATGTTTGAAATAATCTACCATCTTCTAAGTTTCTACCAAAATAATCTAATGATGTATGAAAATAATCCGCTCTATACAATACCAATCTATTAAACTTGTTTCCCAACATATCAGTCATTTCCCATTTGGTCATGTCTTGGGAATCCAAATATAATCTATCCAACATTTCAAAATCATAACCCCCATCACTTTTTAAAGGTGCGGTATGTATACCAGTTTCTCTATGTCTGAATAAACCTGTTCCTGAACTAATAGGTGCGTTTGGTGTTAAAAAACAAACGCCAGCCCAACTTGTTGTTTGGTCAGCATGCATCCAACTTTTGTCTCGTTGTGTTGCATATTGAAAAGCTCCATTATATTCTTCAGTTGACCATTTTGTTATTTTACCACCAGCAAAAAATACAATATCTTGTATTAGGTTAACAACACTTTCATTATAAAATGGTTTAGTCCTAAATCCAGGATAATTACCAATCACATTAAATTCTTGTTGTAATGCAAATTCTCTCGTTTCGTGTGGGTCATTATAAAAATCATCCACAATTATTGAAGATATAACCATATTATCTGTATTGTCCTCCTCCGACCCACAAAACTAAACTCTTTCTATTTCCACTTGTGAGTGGAACAACTCTATGTAATAAAAATGATGGGAATACCACAACATTACCTTTTCCTCTTGGAATTTTAGTGTGGTCACTTCCAACCATAATTTCCAAATCTCCGCCAACATATTCTTCAGGGTCAGATAATTGGATAGTAATAGATATTTTTCTATGCGAAATTTTACCAGGTCCAATATCCAAATGCCAATCATAATGACCACCATTACCTTCGTATTCAGTATATTGAATATTATCAATAATGGAGTTTAAATCAAATTTCCAAATAGTATTATTTGCCTCAATAACATGAGTCATTATTCGGTCAATAACCCATTCCCATTTAGAATCAAAAGGTAACCATTTAATGTTACTTTTTCTAAATTTATCAGTATTATCTTCATCAACTACAAGTGCTTTAACAAATGGGTATTCTTTTGCATCTTCAACAATTTTGTCAATTTCGGCTGAAGTAAATCCGGCATTAAACCAATAATAATTTGTTTGGTTAATGTCTTCTGATGGTAGGAAAATTGGTTTGAGTTCCATTTTTTTATATTAATTTGTTAATAACAAATATAATAACTTATTTAAAAAAACCAAGTTAACTTACGGATTACCTACTCTATCTTGAAAATATTGTTGTAAAAATGTCTGTGAGTAAGAACTTATTTTTTTTAGAAAAGGATATTCATTAGGATTTATTGGGTTATTTTTTTTCCATGCTATACCTACCTCAATAGCCTTATCAAAAATTTCTTTTTCTAACTCTTCATTTGGGGGATATCCCAAAAAAATATGTGTCGGTATCCAATCTGTTATTATCATAATTAGTTAACTGTTACTGCAAAATATAATCCTGTAAATCCTAAATAGGCGGCAACATCTTCTGTTCCAGAACCAGTTGAGGTAAATGTAGTTCCTCCAGGACCTGCATTTACTGTACCACTACTAACTTTAGCATTTCCATTTATACTGATGTTACAAGTACCACCAGCAAATGTCGGAGATAACCCATTAATTATAACTTTCCAATATCCTCTAAAAATAATAGGGTCATTAGTTGTACTAGCTTGAAGGGCGCCAGTGCTGCCAGGGGCATTAACAACTCCAGTATTTGCTTGAAGATACATATACGTAATAGAATCGTCATATAATTCAACAGTAACATCAATTTCATTATCTACGGGAAATGGTGGTGGGGGGGTAGATACTAAATTATTAACTACATCTAATGTTACTTGATAAGTAGAGTTATCATAAAAATATGTTACTCCTTTTAAATCGTCCATATCATCAGGGTTGCCAACCGCATTTGTCTCATAAATTCTATTTAAACCCGAATTTTCACCTTTTCCATACGCATTATACGAAATTGAGTTGCTTCCATTGGGTCCCGCAAAATAAGAATAAAAACTAATATCATTTAAACTAACAACTCCACTACCGGGGTATCCTCCGTTAGCTTCACCATATATATTATTTGCTAATGCAATATTTGTTGTTGGAATTGCCATTACTCTTTATTAATTTGTTTTTTAAGTTCTTTTACTTCATTTGAAAGTTCTTTAATCGCTTCAATTAATACTGCTGTTAATTTTTCGTATTTAACTGCTTTGTATCCATTATCACGAGTAGTTACAATTTCAGGGAATACTTTTTCAACTTCTTGAGCGATTACACCAATATCATGTCCTTCATTTTCATGAATTCCTACCATTGGTATCCAATCAAATTCATATCCACCTAATTGATTTATTTTACTTAAAGCTCCTTCAATTAATACTTTATCAGCCTTTAATCTTTCATCTGAAGAATAGAATGCTATTACATCATTAGTTGCTCTAATTAAACCTGCGGTTGTTGGTGAACTTGTACCTACACCCAACGCTCCTGTCAAACTAACAGTGGTACCATTATCTGTAATTGAACTATCACCAATAGTGGTTGTGCTTGTAAATTTAACAACTCTGTTGTTTGTTCCTGATACTGAAGCTCCTGATGCACCTTGTGCTCCTTGAGGTCCTCCCGCTCCTTGTGCTCCTGTTGAACCTGTACCAGTTGCTCCTTGAGCTCCTTGTGGTCCTCCAGGTCCTTGTGGTCCAAGAGCTCCTTGAGCTCCCGCTGGTCCTTGAGGTCCCAATGGTCCTGTCGCTCCTTGTGCTCCTGTTGGTCCTGTAGCTCCTTGTGGTCCTTGAGGTCCCAATGGTCCTGTCGCTCCTTGTGCTCCTGTACCTCCAACAGCTCCTTGTGCTCCTTGGAATCCTTGAGGTCCTGGAGGTCCTATTGCTCCTTGTGCTCCTACAGGTCCTGGTGCTCCTGTTGAACCAGTAGCTCCTTGTGCTCCTACAGGTCCTTGAGGTCCTAATGGTCCTACCGCTCCTTGAGCTCCTGTTGGTCCTTGTGGTCCTGCTGGTCCTTGAGGTCCCAATGGTCCTACCGCTCCTTGTGCTCCTGTTGGTCCTTGAGGTCCCAATGGTCCTACTGCTCCTTGTGCTCCTGTTGGTCCTTGTGGTCCTAATGGTCCTACCGCTCCCTGAGCTCCTGTTGCTCCTACCGCTCCTTGAGCTCCCTGAAGTCCTGGTGCTCCCTGAGGTCCTAACGCACCTTGTGCTCCCTGAGGTCCCAATGGTCCTACAGCACCTTGTGCTCCTACCGGTCCTGGTGCTCCCTGTGGTCCTACCGCTCCTTGTGCTCCTACCGGTCCTTGTGGTCCTAATGGTCCTACCGCTCCTTGAGCTCCTGTTGGTCCTTGTGGTCCTACCGCTCCTTGAGCTCCTACCGGTCCTGTTGGTCCTTGTGGTCCTAATGGTCCTACCGCTCCTTGAGCTCCTGTTGGTCCTTGAGGTCCCAATGGTCCTACCGCTCCTTGAGCTCCTGTTGGTCCTTGTGGTCCTACCGCTCCTTGAGCTCCTGTTGGTCCTTGTGGTCCCAATGGTCCTACTGCTCCTTGTGCTCCTGTAGCTCCTACCGCTCCCTGAGCTCCCTGAAGTCCTGGTGCTCCCTGAGGTCCTATCGCTCCTTGAGCTCCTTGTGGTCCTAACGGTCCTACCGCTCCTTGAGCTCCTACCGGTCCTGGTGCTCCCTGTGGTCCTACCGCTCCCTGAGCTCCCTGAGGTCCCAATGGTCCAGTAGCTCCTTGTGCTCCCTGAGGTCCCAATGGTCCAGTAGCTCCTTGTGCTCCCTGAGGTCCCAATGGTCCAGTTGCTCCTTGTGCTCCTGTAGCTCCTACCGCTCCCTGAGCTCCCTGAGGTCCAGTTGCTCCTTGTGCACCCTGAGGTCCTAATGGTCCTACCGCTCCCTGAGCTCCTTGAGGTCCAGTTGCTCCTTGTGCTCCAGTAACACTAATACCTGAAGAACCTGATGTTCCCGAAGAACCTGAAGAACCACTTGAACCTGAAGTTCCGCTAGTTCCTGATGAACCACTTGAACCTGATGTTCCTGAACTTCCACTTGAACCCGATGTTCCTGAAGAACCTGAT